>Ga0210065_1000012_pt1 | contig 67658 bp, 51 predicted proteins | sample Muzzi_PWB_D1_FD_185533 | JGI IMG/M metagenome (GOLD analysis project Ga0210065, IMG submission 185533) | Wetland microbial communities from San Francisco Bay, California, USA, that impact long-term carbon sequestration - Muzzi_PWB_D1 (SPAdes) | ecosystem: Environmental > Aquatic > Marine >... | reverse complement strand
GAAACCGTCAACCCCCCGATCACCGCCCGGGCCAGGGCGGCCTGGATCTCGCCGCCCGCCCCGCCGCCGATCGCCAGCGGCAGCATGCCCAGCACCGTGGTGGTGGTGGTCATCAGGATGGGCCGCAGCCTCAGCCTGGCCGAGGCCAGCACGGCGGCCGTCACGTCCAGCTCGCCTTCGCGGCGCTTGAGGTTGATGTAATCCACCAGCACGATGGCGTTGTTCACCACGATGCCGATGAGCATCACGATCCCCATCAGGCTCTGCATGTTCAGCGACGTGCCCGTCAGCAGCAGGGTCGGCACCACGCCCACCAGGGCCAGGGGCACCGAGAACATGACGATCAGGGGGTCCAGGAAACGCTCGAACTGGGCGGCCATCACCATGTAGATCAGGACGACCGCCATGATCACCGACAGGGTGAAGTCGCGCTGGGCGCGCTGCTGCTCCTCGAATTCGCCGGCGAACAGCAGGGTGAAGTCGGGGGGCAGGGCGAAGTCGTGCAGGCGGCCCTGCAGTTCGCCGACCACGTCGCCCAGGGCCGCGCCGCCGGCCAGGTTGGCCGTGATGTAGGTCACGCGCTGGCCGTCGACCCGTTCGATGGTGGTGGGGCTGCGCCGCCGCTCGGTGTTGACCACCGCCGAGATGGGCACCACCCGGCCGCCGGGGGTGCTCACCGAGGCTCCGCCCAGGTCCAGGCTCGTCAGGCGGTCCGAGGGCTGCAGCCTCACGACGATGGGAAACTCGTCGCCCCCCTCGCGGTAGACCCCGGCCCGCGTGCCGCCCACGTTGGTCTGGACGGCCTCGGCGATGTCACGGACCGACAGTCCCAAGTCGGCGATCTTGTCCCTGTCGACGATGAGATTCTGCTCGGGACGGCCCTCGCGGCGGCTGACCCTGGCGTCTTCAATGCCCGGCACCCCTTCCATGACCCCCTTCACGCCCTGGGCCACCTGGTCGGCCAGGTCAAGATCGTAACCGCGCAGCTCGACCTGCACCGCGTTGCCGCCCGAGCCGAAGAGCCGGCGCAGCATCCACAGGCCGGACTGGGCCTCGACACGGATTTCGGCCCCCGGGATCTTGCCGGCGGTCTCGCGCCGGATGCGATCGGCCAGCTCGAAGCTGTTGATCGTGCGCTCTCCGGCTCCGCGCAGCGACAGTTCGACCTCGGCGTCGCCGGGCCGGATCTCGATGGACAAATGGCGCACCTGGTCCATGGGTGTGGCTTCGCGCACGATCTTTTCCAGTTCGTGGAGGTATTCGTTCACCACCGCGATGTTGGTGCCCTGGGCCATCTCGAGACTGATGCTGATCTCGTCGGCGTCGGTCTGGGGGGCCAGTTCGACCGGCAGCAGGGGCCACAGGAGAACCGCGCCGACCAGCAGGCCGGCCGTCGCCAGGAAAATCACCACGCGGTGCCGGAGGGCCACGGCCAGGTGGCGGGCATAGCCGTCCTCGAGGCGCCGGAACCAGGCGCCGAAGCGGGCCAGCGGTCCGCCCAGGCCCACGGTCTCGCCGCGGTCCAGCGTCAGGTACCGGCTGGCGAGCATCGGCACCAGGGTCAGCGCCACCAGCAGCGAACACAGCAGGGCGAACACGACCACCAGGGCCAGTTCCTGGAATAGCATGCCGCTGATGGTGCGCATGAACACGACCGGCAGGAAGATCACCAGCGTCGTCAGGGTGGAGGCGGTGATGGCCCCGCCGACCTGCTCGGTTCCTGTCAAAGCACTGTCGCGCAGCGACTTGCCGCTCTCGCGCAGGCGCACGATGTTGTCCAGCACCACGATGGCGTTGTCGACGATCAGCCCGATGCCCAGGGCCAGCCCCCCGAAACTCATCTGGTTCAGGGTGAAGCCGTTGAAGTACATCAGGCCAAAGGTGGCGATCAACGAGATGGGGATCGACAGGGCGATGATGAACGTCGTCGAACCGTTGCGCAAAAAGAGGTAGAGGATGAACACCGCCAGCAGTCCGCCCCACACCGCGGATTGCTGCACGTTGTCGATCGAACTCTGGATGAAGGCGCTCTGGTCGATCACCAGCATCAGTTCGATGTCGTCGCGCTCCTGGTTGATGCGGTCCATCTCCCGCTTGGCCGCCCGCGCCACCGCCACGGTGTTGGCGCCGGATTGCTTGCGCACGCTCATGCGCACCATCGGCTGCCCGTCGACCTGGACCAGCCGGTTGACGTCCTGGTAGCCGTCGACCACCTCGGCCACGTCGCCCACGCGGATGGGGTGGCCGTCCACCACGGTGATGATGGTGCCGGCGATCTCGTCCAGGGACATGTACTCGCCCAGGGTGCGGATGTACATGTCGCGAGTGCCCTCGCGCATGTCGCCGCCGGGCAGGGTCACGTTCTCGCGCAGCAGGGCGTCCTGCACGTCGGTGGCGCTCAGGCGGCTGGAGGCCAGGCGGTCCCGTTTCAGGTTCACCTGGATCTCGCGGTACACCCCGCCCCACACCTCGACCGAGCCGGCGCCGGGGATCTGTTCGAAACGCTGGTTGATTTCCCGCTCGAGGATCCGGGTCATCTCTTCCATGCCCAGGTTCGACCGGGCGCCGAATATCACCACCGGGAAGTTGTCCGGATCGAATTTCCACAGGCGGGGCGATTCCACCTCGGGCGGCAGGTCGTCGCGGATGCGGTCCAGGGCCGCGCGCACGTCGTTGGCCGCCTCGTCGATGTTGGTGCCCTGGGTGAACTCCAGCGTGACCCGGCTCTGCCCCTCCTCGGAGCGGGAGCGGATCTCCTCGACGTTGGGCACGCCGGCGACCGCGTTCTCGACGCGGTCGGTGACGATGCGCTCGATCTCCTCGGGGCCCACGTTGGGGTAGTTGGTGCGGACGGTCAGCTGGGGCCATTCGACGGGCGGCAGCAGGTCCACGGGCAGAAAGCGGAAGCCCATCACGCCCACCACGATGATGATCAAAAAGACCATCGCCGTGGCGATGGGGCGGTCCACCGCGAGGCTAGTTATTCTCACGATCCACCGCCGCGTTTTGGCCTTCGTTCAGTTCGCGCATCAGGTCCTCGCGCTGCAGGTTCTGCAGCCTTTCGACCCGCGGCCAGCTGACGGGCCGGACGCGGGCCTGGGCTTCTTCGCCGCCCAGCAGGTTCTGGCCCAGACTCACCACCCAGTCGCCTTCGGCCAGGGGGCGGACGGCCGCTTCCATCCGGCCCTCGGCCACCAGTTCGATCGGAACGAACCGGAAGGGCACCGGGCCGGTCAGGTAGCCCGAGTCCGCGCCCTGCATCTCCTGGCCGGGCTCGGCCGACACCTCCCCGGTGGCCACGTAAATGCCGGTCAGGCCCAGGGTAGGGTGTTCGTAAATCGCGCTCAGGGGCACCAGGGTGGCTTCCTCGCTTTCGCCGTAGAAGACGTCCACGGCCACGAACATGCCCGGCTTGAGCTTGAGGTCGGGGTTGGGCAGGTCGATCTCGGCCTCGGTGGAGTGGGATATCGGATTCAGGAAGGGCGAGATCCGGGACAGGGGCGCCGACAGGGGTCCGCTGTCCATCAGGATCTCGGTGCGCTGGCCCTCGGCGATGTCGGCGAGCATGCGGTCGGTCAGGATGATCTGGACCCGCACGCTGTCCAGCTGCCCGAGGGTGAGCAGGCGCGTCGACGGTCCCGCGAGCATGCCCGGTTCGACATCGCGGCGGCCCACGCTGCCGGTGATGGGGGCCCGCACCACGGTCCGGCTCAGGTTTTCCTCTTCCTCCTCGGCCACGGCCAGGGCCTGGTCGACCCGGGCCCGCGCCAGGGCGATATCCGCCTCGGCCGATTCGGCGCGGGCCTCGCCGGCCTCCATGTCAGCGGTGCTGGCCAGCGAATCGGCCGCCAGCAATTGCAGCCGCGAGAAGTCGGCGCGGGCTTCCTTGGCCTGGGCCTCGGCCCGCCGGAGCTGGGCCTCGGCGATGCGGTGGTTGGCGCGCTCCTGGGTCAATCTTTTTTCGAATTCGGCGGCGCGCAGGCGCACCAGGGGTTGCCCCTTGATGACGGTGTCGCCGTCCTGGACAAGGACTTCGGCCACGATGGCACTGATTTCGGGATGAATCTCGACCTGGTTGCGGGCCTGGACGACCCCGCTCAACCGCTGGGTCAATGGTAGAGTGCCGCGGCGCGCCTGGACCGCTTCGACCGCGGGGATGAGGCGTTGGGGATCGGCTTTTTCCTTCAGGCCGTCGCCGCAGCCGGCCAGGAACGCCGGCAGGATGCATGCGGCAAGGACGAGACGGGATACAATCCGGCCCGGGCGGGCCGTCGCGGAATCTGGATTCATGGGGCCTGGGGTCTTTCCGGTTCGGGGTGACCAACTGCGACCATCAGAAAGGATTATACCTGTTGGGAGAAGGCAAACCATGAAAATCGTTTTTTGGGCCGGCTTGTCTGGCTGGCGGGGATGCGGGGGTGTATGATGGGAACCGTGGATGGGAGCCAAGGAAGGGATATAGGGTGCTTCTCGCCGACACGCACTGCCACCTGAACATGCCCCCCCTGGGCGAAGACGCCGCCGCTGTCCTGGCCCGGGCCGCCGAGCGAGGCGTGTCGCGGGTCGTGGTTCCTTCCTACGATGAACCCTCCTGGGGCGAGGTGACCGCTCTGGCGCGCGACCTTGCCGGGGTATCGGCCGCCTGTGGCCTGCACCCCTGGGTCGCACACGAAGTGCCCCCGGGGGAACCTCTAGGGGAATTCCGGAAAAGGTTGGCATCCCAACTATCTCCCGAATTTCACGTCGCCATCGGCGAGATCGGCCTGGACACCAAGGTCGACACCAATACCCTGGACCAGCAGCTCCCGGTCCTCAAAATTCAGCTCGCCCTGGCGGCGGACCTCGACCTTCCGGTGATTCTGCACTGCCGCGGCGCCTTCGAGGAACTGCTGGCCGCCATCAACGAACACAAGGGCCGCCTCAGGGGCGTCCTGCACGCCTATTCCCGCGGCCCCGAACTGGCCGAGCGTTTTGTCGCCGCCGGCCTGCACATCGCCTTTGGCGGGGCGGTCACCCGCGACCGGGCCAAGCAGGCGCGAAAAGCCGTGGCGCGGCTTCCTCTGGACAAAATCGTCCTGGAAACCGATGCTCCTTCCATCGGGCTGGACGGTGTCCTGCCCGCCGACACCGAGCCCCGCCACGTGCGCGACATCGCCGAGGCGGTGGCCGCGCTTCGCCACGAATCACTGGACACCATCGCCGAGGTCACCACCGCCAATGCCTGCCGACTCTTCAACCTCCCAACCTGATCCGTCGGCCTTTCCGCCGCGCCATTACCGGACCGTCCTGTTCTACGGTGAGGAGGCTTTTCAACGCATTCAGGAGGCCCGCGTGATGATCATCGGCCTGGGAGGCGTGGGGGCCCACGCCGCGGTGAACCTGGCGCGCACCGGCCTGGGCGAGCTTCATCTGGTGGATTTCGACACCGTTTCCGCATCGTCGCTGAACCGCAGCCCTTTTGCCGAGCCGGGGGATATCGGCCGCCCCAAGACCGAAGCCCTGCGCGAGTACCTGAACCGGGTTTGCCCCGACACGCGGGTCGCCGTCACCGAGGCCTTCTGCGGTGAGGATACCCTGCCCCGGTTTCTTGCCCCCGACCACGCGCCCGACCTGGTCATCGACGCCATCGACAGCCTCAACCCCAAGGTCAACCTGCTGGTTTATTGCCGGGAAAACGGTATTCCGGTGATGACCAGCATGGGGGCGGCCGGCAAACGGGATGTCGGCCGGGTGCGCACGGGGGACCTGAACGATTCGAGTATCTGCCCGCTGGCCCGCAAGGTGAGGACGCGGCTGAAAAAACGGGGGATCAAGGGGGGCGTTCAGGCCGTCTGGTCCATCGAGCCGGCCCTCGCCCATCGGCCCGGGGTCCTCAAGGAGGTCGGCGACGAATCGCCCGTCGGGCCACCCCCTCCAGGACGCGAACGTCACACCCTGGCCAGCCAGATGACCCTGCCGGGCGTCTTCGGCTACGCGCTGGCGGCCATGGCGTTGGACACCATCAGTGGAAGGAATGAATGATGAGATCATCCAACCTGCGGTTTCCCATCCTGGCCGGCCTGGTGTTCCTGGTCCTGGCCGGGCTGTTGGCCGGCTGCCGTGAGGAACCGGCCTTGGTCGAGGACGAGGTCCTCAAGACCGTCCTGCAGGGGGAGGCCTGGTGGAACGAGGGCAGCCTCGAGGCCTACATGGACACCTACTGGAATTCTCCCGAGCTGCGCTTCGTCAGCGGCGACTCGGTCACCTACGGGTGGCGCCAGACCCTCGACCGGTACCTTGCCCGTTATACGGACAAGGAAGCCATGGGCAGGCTGGTGTACAGCGATCTGGATGTCACGGTCCTGTCGAACGACGCGGCGCTGGTTTTCGGGTCCTGGGAGCTGGTCCGGGACGACGGCCGGCCCCACGGCCATTTCACCCTGGTGCTGCGGAAGTTCGACGAGGGGTGGCGGGTCATCCACGATCAAACGTCCAGCGCCGACTAGGGGTGCCCTGGGGCTTGAACCTTCTGGCTTATCTGATATATTAGATATCAGAATCGAGGGTTCAACTCAGCCAGGGGGCCAATCCGTGGAAAATTCCGGCCAAACGGTCGTCCAGCTCTCCCTGCGCGAACAGGTCTACGAGATCCTGCGCGAGCAGCTGGATTCAGGCGAACTCGAACCCGGCAGCGTCATCCGCCAGGATGACATCGCCGCCAAACTCGGCGTCAGCCGCACCCCCATGCGCGAGGCCCTGCTGCGGTTGGAGCAGGAGGGCTTCGTGGTCATCAAGCCCCGCAGCGGCATCCGGGTCCGGCATCTGACCGAGCAGGACATCCGCAACCTCTACCAGATGATCGGCGCCCTGGAGGCCTCGGTCCTGGTGACCGAGTCCGCCGCCCTGACCGACGAGAAGATCGCCCGCATGCGGCGCCACAACGACGAGGGACGCGCGGCGCTGGCGGTGAACGATTTCGATCGCTACTACCGGGCCAATCTCGCCCTGCACGACAGCTACCTCCAGCTTTCGAACAACAGCGAACTGGTGCATGGGGTCACCGTCATGAAGCAGCGCCTTTACGACTTCCCCCGCAAACGGGCATTCGTGAAGCGGTGGGAGCTGAACTCGGTCGACGAGCACGAGGAGATCATCTCGCACCTCGAGACCGGAGATTTCGCCTGGGCGGCCGAGATCGTGCGCGACGTGCACTGGTCGTTCGAGGTGCAGAAGGATTTCATCCGCAGCTACTACCTGGATGAATTCGGGACCGGGGAACGGACATGAACACCGCCACCGTCTTCAACATCCAGCGGTTCAGCCTGCACGATGGGCCAGGCATCCGCACCACCGTGTTTTTGAAGGGTTGTCCCTTGAGCTGCCCCTGGTGTCACAATCCCGAAAGTCGGGACCCGCGGCCCCAGCCGGCGGTCCGGGCCGATCGCTGTGTGGCCTGCGGTATGTGCGCACCGGCCTGTCCCCAGGACCTGGCCGGACCCTTGGCCCCCGGCACCGACGCGAACCGTCCGGGCGCCTCCTGCAGCCACTGCGGAGCCTGCGCGGAGGCCTGCCCGGCGGGCGCCCGCGACCTGTTGGGCGAGACCATGGACGTGGCCCGGGCCATCGCCGAGATCGAACGCGACCGGGTCTATCATGAAAAGTCCGGCGGGGGCGTCACCTTTTCCGGGGGCGAGCCCCTGGCGAAAGGCAACGCGCCCTTCCTGCTGGAAACCCTGCGGGAGTGCGGCCGGCGAGGCATCCACCGGACGGTCGACACCTGCGGCCACGTGGCCACCGGAACCCTGCTGGAGGCGGCCCGACACACCGACCTGTTCCTGTTCGACCTGAAGATCATGGACGACGCGCGGCACCGCCTGGCCGTGGGGGTGGGCAACGAACGGATTCTCGACAATCTGCGCGCCTTGACCGATGCTGGGCACCGGGTCTGGATACGCGTGCCCCTGATCCCCGGGCTGACCGATGACGAGGACAACCTCCACGCGATTTCCGAATTCGCCGCGGCCCTTCCCGGGGCCTGCCCGATCCACCTCTTGCCTTACCACGCCATCGGCGGCGACAAGTACGGCCGCCTGGGCATGGAATATTTTCTTTCGCACCTGACGCCCGTCCCGCCGGTGGTGATCGACCGGCAGGCGGCCCTGGTCAGGGCCCATGGACTCGATGTGCATATCGGAGGCTGACGATGAACGACCGGGTGAAAAGACTGCGCGACATCAGCCTGGCTTCGCGGCCCTCGATTTCGATCGAGCGGGCCCGGCTGCTGACCGATTTCTACAAGCGGGAACAGGGCAAGCATTCGGTGCCGGTGATGCGCGCGCTTTCGTTCAGGCACCTCTGCGAGAACCGGGAAATCGCCATCGGCGAGGGCGAGCTCATCGTCGGCGAACGCGGTCCCGCGCCCCTGGCCGTGCCCACGTTTCCCGAACTGACCTGCCATTCGCCCGAGGATCTCGAAATCCTCGACTCCCGGCCCAGGACGAGCTACAGCGTCAGTGAAGACGTCATCCGGGAATACCGGGAGGACATCCATCCCTACTGGGAGGGCCGTTCCCTGCGGGACCGCATCTTTCCCCAGCTGCCGCGGCAGTGGCACGACGCCTACGCGGCCGGCGTGTTCACCGAATTCATGGAGCAGAGGGCGCCGGGCCACACCGTGGCCGACGGCAAGATCTACCGGAAGGGCCTGCTCGATTTCCAGGACGAAATCCGCGCCGTCGCGGGGGCCCTGGACCTGGCCGACGATCCTCTGGCGCTGGACCGCCGCGAGCAGCTGCGGGCCATGTACATCGCCGCGGACGCGGCCATGATCCTCGCGAAACGTTACAAGGAGCTGGCCCGGAAATTGGCGGCCGCCGAAGAGGATCCGGTCCGTCGCCGCGAACTGGAACTCATCTCCAGGACCTGCGAGCATGTGCCGGCCCAGGCGCCGCGCTCCTTCCAGGAGGCGCTGCAGGCCTACTGGTTCCACCATCTGGCGGTCGTGACCGAACTGAACGGCTGGGACAGCTTCAGCCCCGGACACCTCGACCAGCATCTGGATTTCTATTACAAGGAGGAACTGGCGGTCGGTTCGCTGGACCGGGAATCGGCCCGCGAGCTGCTGCAGTGCTTCTGGATCAAGTTCAACAACCATCCCGCGCCGCCCAAGGTGGGGGTCACCGCCCAGGAGAGCGGGACCTACACCGACTTCGCGAACATCAACCTGGGCGGCGTCAACGCCGACGGCACCGACGCGGTCAACGACGTGACCTACCTGCTGCTGGAGGTCATCGACGAGCTGCATATCCTTCAGCCCAGCAACAATATCCAGGTTTCCAGGGAGAACTCCGACGAGTTCCTGAAGGCCGCGGCCCAGGTCATCCGCAAGGGGTACGGCTTCCCGTCGGTGTTCAACGCCGACGCCATCGTCAAGGAGCTGGTGCGCCAGGGCAAGACCGTCGAGGACGCGCGTGAAGGCGGCGCCAGCGGCTGCGTGGAGGCGGGGGCTTTCGGCAAGGAAGCCTACATCCTGACGGGCTACTTCAACCTGGTGAAGATCCTGGAGCTGGCCCTCAACGACGGCTTCGATTCCCGCACCGCGAAACAGATCGGTCCGCGCACCGGCGACCCGCGCACTTTCACCTCCTTCGACCAGGTGATGGCCGCCTGGCGCGGCCAGCTGGCCCACTTCATCGAGCTGAAGGTCCGCGGCAACGCCGTCTTCGAAAGGATGTACGCCCAGTACGCGCCGGCCCCCTACCTGTCGCTGCTGATCGACGACTGCATCGCCACCGGACGCGACTACAACGAGGGAGGCGCGCGGTACAACACCAGCTACATCCAGGGAGTGGGGACCGGCACCCTGACCGACAGCCTGTCGGCCATCCGGCAGCTGGTGTTCGAGGATGAAACGGTGACCATGGAGGAAATGCTGAAAGCGCTGGGTGACGACTTCGAGGGAGCCGAACCCCTGCGCCAGGCCGCGCTCAACAAGGTGCCCCGTTACGGCAACGACGACGATGCCGCCGACCAGCTGATGGTCCCGTGCTTCCAGGCCTTTTTCGGTCGTGTCGACGGGCGGGCCAACGGGCGCGGCGGCACCTATCACGTCAACATGCTGCCGACGACCTGCCACGTCTATTTCGGCTCGGTGATCGGGGCCACGCCCGACGGCCGACGCTCCGGAACTCCTTTGTCGGAAGGCATTTCCCCGGTCCAGGGGGCGGACCGCAAAGGTCCGACGGCCGTCATGAACTCGGCGGCCAAGATGGACCACCTGCTCACCGGCGGGACCCTGCTCAACCTGAAATTCACCCCCGAGATCCTGGCCGGTGACAAGGGCCTCGACGCCATGGTCGGCCTGATCCGCGGTTACTTCGAGAAGGACGCCCACCACGTCCAGTTCAACGTCGTGGATGCCGACACCCTGCGCCGCGCCCAGGACGACCCGGAGAACAACCGCCACCTGATCGTCCGGGTGGCGGGTTACAGCGACTATTTCTGTGACCTTTCCCGCGAATTGCAGGACGAGATCATCGCCAGGACGGCCCACGGCGGGTTTTGAGGACCGTCCTGTTCGTTATTCCCGAATAAACGGGTGCCTCCCCGGGTAATTGCCTGTACATTCCAATTCAGAGAATCCCATCCGGTCCACGGGACCGGTAACCTTGCGGACCGGCAGGTCCGCCCCAACCCGAGGGGTTTGATATGAGCGATGACCAGAGGTTCGACGGGCCACAGGGTCCGCAGATCCCGGAAATCAAGCTTCCCACCTTCGACGGGGGCAAAGTTCGATTGATTTTCGGAGCCCTCGTGATCCTGATCCTGGCCTTCACCAGTTTCTACACCATCGACCCGGAGGAGACCGGGCTTGTCCTGCGCTTCGGCCAGTACGTGCGCAGTACGGATCCTGGCCTTCATTTCAAGATCCCCTTCGGCGTGGAACGAGTGCTCAAGGTGCCCGTCCAGCGGCAGCTGAAGGAGGAGTTCGGCTTCCGGACCGTGAAGTCCGGCGTGCAGACCCAGTACTCCACCAAGCCCTACGCCGATGAATCGAACATGCTCACCGGCGACCTGAACGCCGCGGTGGTGGAATGGGTGGTCCAGTACCGGATCATCGATCCCTACAATTACCTGTTCCGGGTGCGCAACGTCGAGAAGACCTTCCGCGACATGAGCGAGGCGGTCATGCGCAAGGTGGTCGGCGACCACATCGTCAACGAGGTGCTGACCGTGGGCCGCGCCGAAGTGGCCCTGCAGGTGACGATCGAGCTGCAGGATCTGTGCGACACCTACGAGACCGGCATCAAGGTCGAGCAGGTGGTCCTCCAGGACGTCAATCCGCCCGACCCGGTGAAGCCGTCGTTCAACGCGGTGAACGAGGCCCAGCAGGAAAAGGAAAAGCTCATCAACCAGGCCCAGTCCGAGTACAACCGCGAGATCCCCAAGGCCAAGGGCGAGGCGCTGCAGACCATCCAGGAGGCCGAGGGTTACGCCCTGGACCGCGTCAACCGCTCCCAGGGTGACGCGATGCTGTTCACGGCCATCTACGAGGCCTACCGCAAGGCGCCCGAGGTGACGCGGACCCGTATGTACATCGAGACCATGACCGAGGTGCTGCCCCAGGTGGAGAGCAAGGTCATCGTCGACGACGACCTGAAGGGCCTGCTCCCCCTGCTCAATCTCAACCAAACCACGACCAAGGGAGGTGAGTAGCATGAACAAGCTGCTGATTCCCCTGTTTGTCATCATTCTTCTCGTGCTTTTCAATTCGACGTACGTGGTGCAGGAACCCCAGCAGGTCATCATCACCCAGTTCGGCAAGCCGACCGGCAACCCCGTCCTGACGCCCGGCCTCAAGTTCAAGCTGCCCTTCATCCAGAAGGTGCACCGGTTCGAGAAGCGCTTCCTGGAATGGGACGGCGATCCCAACCAGCTGCCCACCAAGGACAAGCGGTTCATCTGGGTCAACAACTACGCCCGCTGGCGGATCACCGATCCCCTGCTGTATTTCCAGCGTCTGCGGGACGAACGCGGGGCCCAGACCCGTCTGGACGACATCCTCGACGGCGAGACCCGCAACGCCATCGCCAAGTACGACCTGGTCGAGGTGGTCCGCAGCACCAACCGCAAACCGATGGCCACCGAAGTCGACGAAGAGGACGAAGTGACCCTCGACGACATCGACACCGGCCGCAACGTGATCCGGCTGGAGATCCTGGAGAACGCCCAGTCGCGGACGTCGGACCTGGGCATCGAGATCCTGGACGTCGAGTTCAAGCGGATCAACTACGTCGCCGAGGTCCAGCGCAAGGTCTACGAGCGCATGATCTCCGAACGCCAGCGCATCGCCGACCGCTTCAAGAGCGAGGGCCAGGGCGAGGCGTTCCGCATCCGCGGCGAGAAGGACCGCGAGCTGCTGCGCATCCGCTCGGAAGCCTACCGGCAGGCCCAGGAGATCAAGGGTAACGCGGACGCCGAGGCCACGAACATCTATGCCCAGGCCTATGACCGTTCGCCGGACACCCGGTCGTTCTACGAGTTCCTGCAGACCATGGAAGCGTTCAAGACGACCCTGGACAAGGGAAGCTCCCTGGTCCTGTCCACGGATTCGGACTTCTACCGCTTCCTCAAGACCGGTGACGCCGAATGATGACCCGTCGCTGGAACCGGTTTTTCCTGCTGGCTGTCCTGGTCGTCGCCCTGGCGGCGGCCGGCTGCCAGGCCGTGGAAAAGGGCGAACCCCTTTTCATGTGGCAGGTCTCCTCGGAAACGGCCACGGTCTCGCTGGTGGGATCGATCCATGTCGGCCAGGAGGATTTTTTCCCCCTGGCCGCGCCCATCGAGGAGGCCTTCGCCGCCGCGCCGATCCTGGCCGTCGAAGTGGACATGACCGATCCCGATATCATCCAGAAATCGGCCCTCCTGATGATGCAGAAAGGCATGCTGCCGGCCGGCACGACCCTGGAGGACCGGCTGTCGCCCGAGCTGTGGACCCGGATCCAGGACTACGCCGCCGCCCGGGACATGAACCTGGCCATGTACCAGACCATGAAACCCGGGATCGTGGCGATGGTCATGGTGATGCTGGAGTACCAGCAGCAGGGATTCGACCCCGAGCTGGGCATCGACCAGCACTTCCTGGAGGCGGCCGCCGAGCAGGGCAAGGAAATCCGGTCACTGGAAACCATCGAGGACCAGCTCGACCTGTTCCTGAACATCGACGACGAACTGGACGACATCCTGATGGCCGAATTCCTCGACCAGATGGACGAGGTGGGTCCCACGATCGCGAAGATGGTGGACCTGTGGAAGGCCGGCGACGTCGAGGGCCTGGACGATTTCCTGCAGGAGCAGGTGGGCGATGACCCGCAGATGGTGGCTTTCTACCGTCGCCTCCTGGATGACCGCAACGTGGGCATGGCCGATCAGATCGACGCCATGCTCCAGGGAAATTCCAACGTCTTCGTGGTGGTGGGCGCGGGCCACTTCTCGGGCCCCAAGGGTATCCTCAGCCTGCTGAAAGGCAAGGGCTACCACGTCAAGCAGGTGCGCCGGTAGGGTCGGTCTTCCGGAGAGTCCGCAAACAAAAACGGCCCGGGTTGTCCTCGTTCCTGCGGATTACCCGGGCCGTTTTTGTTTGCGGACTCTCCGGAAGACCGAGCCTGCCGGATCAGCCGCTTCGCCCTGGCTTCGCTTTCTGCCGTCCGAGGGTTTGGGGTGTCTTCGGCGGCGGCCCGGGTAATCCGCAGGAACGAGGACAACCCGGGCCGCCGCCGAAGACACCCCAAACCCTCAGACGACGGAAACCGACTCCAGGAGTTCCTCAAGGCGGAGATTCAGGATGATGTTCAACCGGTAGGCCAGATCGGCATTGCCCGGAGGCAGGTTCATGGCCGAAAGAGAGCCCATGAATTGGCGGTGCGGGCGGCCCTCGCGATAGTCGGGTTCGCGAGGGGGATACAGCAGGTAACGATCGACCAGGTCGAGATCAGGGGAAAGAAGCAGGGTCGTCGAATAATAGACCAGGCCCCGGGTGCGGTAGATGCACGAACCCCCGATCTTGCGGTCGCCGATGGCCAGATCCGAGATGCCGCGCTGCTTCACGCCGGGAACGTCGCAGGCGGTCAGGGCGGTGATCAGCCAGTCGCTGATCGACGCGAAGGCGGTCTTGATGCCGCCCAGGCCCCCGAGGGGCAGCGCCACCGAGACGATCAGGTTCCCGGGGTCCAGCACCACGCTGCAGCCTCCGCCGGGACGCCGGTACAGGGTGACCCCGTCGGCGGCGATGTTCGCCCGGTTCAATTCCAGCTCCTGGTGGCCGCCGCGGCCGATGACCACCGCCACGCCGGGGGGGGAATAGACGCGCACCCGGGGCTGGTTGTCGTCCCGGGTGCGCGTGAGCATATCATCGTCGAGGTCGTAGGGGACCGTCGGCAGGTCCGCCCCGGTTTTCATCGGACTTTGCGCGGCGGGTTGACGTGCACCGCTTCTCCGGCCGCGACCTCGGCCGCCTCGAGGAAGGCCTCGCTCAGGGTGGGGTGGGGGTGGATGGTGACCATGATGTCCTCGAGAGTGGCGCCCATCTCGATGGCCAGGGTCCCTTCGGCGATCAGCTCGCTGGCCATGGGGCCCACGATGCCCACGCCCAGGATGGTGCCGCCCCGCGGGTCGGCGATGACCTTCACCATCCCGTCGGTGCGCCCGAGGGTGCGGGCGCGGCCCAGGGCCGACAGGGGAAAGCGCCCGATGTTGACCCGGATGCCCTCGGCCTCGGCCTCGCGTTCGGTCAGGCCGGCCCAGGCGATTTCGGGATCGGTGAAGACCACCGCGGGGATGGCCCGGTTGTCGAAGGCCACCTCGCCGCCGTAGATGGCCTCGGCGGCCACCTTGCCCTCCCGGCTGGCTTTGTGGGCCAGCATGGGCCCGGTCGCCACGTCGCCGATGGCGTAGATGTTGTCCTCCGCCGTCCGGCACATCTCGTCGGTGAGGATGAAGCCCTTGTCGTCGGTGGCGACCTTGGTGTTCTCCAGGCCGATGTCCTCGGTATTGGGCCGGCGGCCGATGGCCACCAGCACCTGGTCGTAGTGTTTGCTGACCACCTGGCCGTCGGTCTCGATCTCCACGTCGAAGCCGTTGGCCGCGTCGCCGCCGGTTTCGGCGATCGATTTCACCTTCGAGTCGAGCATGATCTCGTGCAGCCGCTCGGATACCTGGCCGACCATGATATCCACCAGGTCGAAATCCGCGCCCATCAGCAGGCGCGGAAAAAACTCCACGACCGAGGTCTCGGCGCCCAGACCCTGGTAGACCAGGCCCATTTCCAGGCCGATGTACCCGCCGCCGACAACCAGCAGCGATTCGGGAACCCGGGGCAGCCGCAGGGCGTCGGCGCTGGACCAGACCGAATCGACGATGCCGTCGGGCAGCCGGTTCAGGCTCGAGCCGGTGGCGATGATGGCCTGTTCGAAATCGATTCCGCTGACTTCGCCGCCCTCGATGCTCAGGCTGGTGGACGATTCGAAACGGGCATGGCCCTGGATGACGGTGACCCCGCGGCGCTTCAGCAGCGCCTTGATGCCGTTGGACAGGCCGCTGACCACTTCGTCGGTCCAGGCGCGCAGCTTGACCGGATCGATCTTCAACCCGCTGTAGCTGAGCCCGAACTGTTCGGCATGGCGGGCCGATTCCTTGACCTCGACGGCGTGGATCAGGGTTTTGGAGGGAATGCAGCCCTCGAGCAGGCAGGTGCCGCCGGGGCGCTCGCGTTTTTCGACGAGGATGACGTCCTTGCCCAGGTCGGCCAGGCGCAGGGCGGCGACGTAACCGCCGGGTCCGCTCCCGATGACCACCACCTGGGTTTCTTCACGCAGACTTCCCATGACCATGTACGGGCGCTCCTATCAGGTTTCCAGCAGCAGAAGGTTCGGATCCGAAAGCTGCCTCACGAGCTCGGCCACGAAGCGGGCCGCGTCGGCGCCGTCGGCGACACGATGGTCGAAGGCAAGGGTCAGGGGCAGGATCTTCCGGATGACGATCTGCCCGTTGCGCACCACCGGCTTCTCCTGGACCTTGCCCATCCCCAGGATGGCCACTTCGGGGTAGTTGATCGTCGGCAGCAGCGCCGTACCCCCGAGCGGTCCCACGTTGGTGATGGTAAAGGTGCCGCCGCGCATGTCCTCGGGCGGCAGCTTGCCCTCGCGGGCCAGGGTGGCCTTGGTGTGGATCTGGTCGGCGATCTGGACGATGCTCTTGTTGTTGGTGTCCTTGATCACCGGCACCACCAGGCCCCGGCCGGTGTCGGCCGCGAACCCGATGTTGTAGTACTTCTTGTAGATGATCTCCTCGCGGAACGGGTCGAGGCTGGCGTTGAACGCCGGCGCGGCCTTCAGACCGGCGGTGATGGCCTTGATCACGAAGGCCAGCAGGGTCAACCGCGAGCCCGCGCCGCCGGCGCGCCGTTCTTTTTCCCGGATGCGGAACTTGTCGAGTTCGGTCACGTCCGCGTCGTCCATGTGGGCGACATGGGGGATCAGGGTCATGCTGGTGACCATCTTGCGGGCGACCTTGCGGCGGATCGAGCGCAGGGCCTCGACCTCGACCGGTCCCTCGGCGCTGAAGTCGGGCATGGGCTCGATCTCCAGGAAGGGAATGGTGGACGAGGCGTGGGCGGCGAACTCGGCAAAGGCGGTGTCGCCGCGGACGGTCTTGGCCGGAATGTGGTCCGGGGAGCCAGCGGGGGCCGCGGAGGCCGGAGCGGCGGCGGCGCCCTGGCCGGCGAAACGGTGCACGTCTTCAGGGACGACCCGTCCGCCCGGGCCCGAGGGGGTGACCAGGTTGATGTCGACCTTGAGCTCGCGGGCCAGCCGGCGGGTGGCCGGGGCTGCGGGAACGGGACGCCGGACGCCCGGCGTGGCGGCCGGGGCGACGGCTTCGGGAACGGGCGCGGGTTCGGGGGCGTCGGGGGTGGCCAAGGCCTTCTCGGCGACCGGATCCTCGACCGCCGCGGTCCCCGTGCTGCCGTCATCGATGACCACGACCACGTCGCCGACGTTGATGATGTCGCCGACCTTGCCCTTGAGCACGGAAATCTTTCCGCCCCTGGGGGAGGGGATGGTGACGGCGGCCTTGTCGGTCTCGACGTCCATCAGGGGTTCGTCCTCGACGATGGGCCCGCCTTCGGTCACGTACCACTTGAGGATTTCGCCCTCGGCGATTCCTTCCCCCAGATCAGGCAGTTTGAATTCGAACAAGCTGGCTGCCTCCGCGTCAGAAATTAAGGGTTTCCTCGATGGCGTGAACCACCCTGGGCGCGTTGGGCAGGTAGCTCTTCTCCCGCCCGAAATAGGGGGTGACCACATCGAACCCGGTCAGGCGCTTGACGGGGGCCTCGAGATAGAGGAAGGCCTTGTCGTTGATCCGGGCGGTGATCTCGCTCGACACCCCGAAGCTGCGGGGCGCCTCCTGCACGATGACACAACGGCCGGTCTTGGTCACCGAGGTGACCACGGTGTTGCTGTCCAGGGGCGAGATGGTCAACATATCGATGATCTCGATACTCGTCCCATGGTTCTTCTCCACTTCCGCGGCGGCCTTCAGGGCCGGGCGCATCATGGCGCCCCAGCTGACCAGGGTCAGGTCGGTGCCCTCCTGGACGACCTGGGCCTTGCCGATGGGCATGACCTCCTCGGTGTCCGGCACCTCCTCGCGGAAGGCGCGGTAGGAATGCTTGGGCTCCATGAACACCACCGGGTCGGGGTCGCGGATGGCGGCCACCAGCAGGGCCCGCGCGTTCCGCGGTCCGCTGGGCGTGACCACCTTGGCGCCCGGCAGGTGGGCGTAGGTCGCTTCGCGGCTTTCGCTGTGGTGCTCGAGAGCGCGCACGCCGCCGCCGAACGGCATCCGGATCACCAGCGGCACGGTGAACTGGCCGTGGGTGCGGGCGCGCATGCGGGTGGCGTGGGCCTCGAACTGGCCCATCATCAGGTAGCTGAATCCGGAGAACTGCATCTCGCAGACGGGCTTCAGACCGGCCATGGCCATGCCGATGCTGGTGCCCAGGATGGCGCTCTCGGCCAGGGGGGTGTCCAGCACGCGGTCCTTCCCGAAGGCCTCGAGCAGCCCCTCGGTCAGGCGGAAGACGCCGCCGTCGACGGCCACGTCCTCGCCCAGCACGATCACGTCCTTGTCCTTTTCCATTTCCTGGTGCAGCGCCAGGTTGATGGCCTGGACCATGTTGAGCTTAGCCATGGTCGGCCTCCCTCTCGACATTGGCCAGGAACTCCTGGTGCTGTTCGGTGATGACCTCGTGTTCGGTGCCGAAGACGTGACCGAAGGGTTCATCCTGCTTCCAGTCCTTGGGCGATTCGAATTCCTGGACCGCCTCCTCGACCTGGGCCTTCAGCTCCGAACGCAGGGCCTCTTCCTTGGAATCGTCCCAGAAGCCCTTGTCCTTCAAGTACTTGTTGAAGCGCAGCAGGGGCTCTTTTTCCCAGGCGGACTTCTCTTCCTCCGTGGTGCGGTATTTCTTGGGGTCGTCGGCGGTGGTGTGCATCATCAGGCGGTAGGTCACCGCCTCGATAAGCGTGGGACCTTCACCCTTGCGCGCGCGGTCCAGGGCCTCGGTGATAGCCACGTGCATGGCCAAAGGATCGTTGCCGTCGATCTGCAGGCAGGGGATATCGTAGGCGATGCCTTTTTGCGCCAGCGTCCCGCTGCCGGTCTGGATCTCGCGGGGGACCGAAATGGCCCACTGGTTGTTCTGCACGATGAACACCACGGGGACCTGCCACACCGAGGCGAAGTTCAGCCCCTCGTGAAAGTCGCCTTCGCTGGTGCCGCCGTCGCCGATAAAGCAGACCGCGGCGGCGTCCTCGCCCTTGTAGCGGCTGGCGTAGGCCAGGCCCACGGCGTGTTCGACCTGGCAGCCGATGACCACGCTGTTGGGGGTCATCCGCAGGTTCTTGTCGGGCAGGATGTTGCCCTCTTCCCACCCGTTGTAGTAGTAGAGGGTGGCGGTCAGGGGTTCGCCGCGCACCAGCCGGCCGCCCAGTTCGCGGAAGGCGCCCACGAACCAGTCGTTCTTCTGCATGGCCAGGGCCACGGGAACCGAAATCGCTTCCTGGCCGGTGTTGGGTGGAAAGGTGCCCAGCCGGCCCTGGCGCTGGAGCTTGAGCATCCGTTCATCGAGTTCGCGCGCCAGCCGCATCCAGCGGTACATCTCCAGCAATTCATCCTGGCTGAGTTTCGGCTCGAGCTTGGTGTCGAGGCTGCCGTTCTCATCGAGAATCTGAAGGTGCTGGACGGCGAATTTCGCGATCTGCTTTCTTGGCATCCAAGAATCCTTCGTTGGGAACATGGGGCTTGGACGGACGGTGCGCATACACCCACCCGGCCCGCCGAGGTCAGGTCTTCCGGCCGTCTGAGTGTCGGCAAAACGGGCCGGAGGGCGGCCCCGAAGCGGATTTCGGAGAGGCTCCCGGCCCGGGAAATTCTGGCTACATGATAGCAGGCTCGTCACCGATTCGCCAATCACGGAATTATCGGATGATTTTCCAATTGCAACTGGCCATTCCCCCCGGAATTGGCTTAGATTGTGGGGAAGTCAAATAACGTGCACCCCTTGAACGGGATGACCCCTCGCGGAGGAAAGCCATGCTCAGCAAGAAGCTTCTTGATGCCCTGAACCTGCAGATAAACGATGAATACTACTCCAGCTACATCTACCAGGCGATGGTTGCCTATTTCGAGGACAAGAACCTGGACGGCTGCGCCCACTGGATGAAGATGCAGGCCGAGGAGGAGCATCTCCATGCCCTGAAGATCTTCAATTACGTGGTGGAACGCGGGGGCCGGGTCGAACTTTTTGAAGTGGCCAAACCGCCCAAGGAATGGGACAGCCCGCGGGCGGCTTTCGAGGCCGCCCTGGAGCACGAAAAACTGATGACCGACAAGATTTCCAAGCTGGCCGACCTGGCCATCGAAGAGCGCGACCACGCCACCAACAACCTGATGCAGTGGTACGTGTCGGAGCAGGTCGAGGAAGAGTCCAACGTGGACGACATCCTCAAGAAGCTTGACCTGATGGGGGACACGGGGACAGGCCTGTTCCTGATGGACCGGGAGCTGAAGGCCCGGCCGGCGCCGGTGCCCATCGACAACGCGTAGGCGTCGCCTCGGCATTTCTGTTCAGCTGAGAAGGAAGGCCCCCCGGGGGGCCTTCTTTTTTGGCGCGGGTTGACTTTGGAGTCTGGTTTTCAATATAGTGAAAGATTCCAGGGGCATTCAGGGGAGAAGATGGAATGAATACCCGACACGTTCTAATGGGGGTTGCCCTTCTGGGCAGCTTCGCCGCGGCGACATGCCTGCTGGCTGCTGATTCTTCAACGATATCCACATATTCGGACAAGGCGCTCGTCATCGATGGGCACGTCGTCCACAACGCCAACAACCTTCGGAACCATGTCACGAACTGGGGCCTGATCGGGTCTCAGCCCGGCGTGCCCACGCCCTTCAGTTCCGCCCCGTCGGCCCGTTGGGGCGGGATCGATTACCTGTGGGCGGCCGGCATGTGGTTCGGCGGGACCGTGGGAGGACAGGCCCATGTGACCACCGGTCAGTTCCCCATCGAATTCCAGGCCACGGACGCCCCGGGCGACACCATCTTCGCCACCGCGGCGGGGGCTCCCGGCGGGGCCCGTTATCCCTGGCCGGGGGCGGATGACGACGGGGACGGGGCCGAAAACGAGGATCCCCTCGATGGCCTGGACAACGATCTCGACGGTTTGATCGACGAGGATTTCGCGGCCATCGGCGCCCAGGAATTCCGCTGCCGCATGGCCGACAACCTGCCGGAAATCATCGCCAACTATCCTGACCACACGCCCTTGAACCTGCGGGTCATCCAGGAATCGTACCAGTGGTCCGACCCTTTGGCCGCCGATTTCATCGGCTACGAATACCAGGTCACCAACATCGGGCCCGACACCATCGAGGGGTTCCACTGCGGGATCTTTTCGGATTTCGACATCGGCGCCCAGGCGAACGACGACATGGTCGGCAGTTTTGTCGGCGAGGTCACCACGCCCTGGGGTCCGGTCCCGGTCTCTTTGGGCTGGATGCGGGACGCGGCGTCGGTCGCTCCGGCTCCCGGCTGGGTGGGCTTTGTCCTGTGCGGCGTGGAAACCGATGCGGCGGCGGGGACTCCGGTCGATCCTGTGGCCATGTGGTCGTTCCAGAGGTTCTCGGGCAATGCGGCCTTCGGACAAGGAGGCGACCCTACCAACGACACCGAACGTTATCAACTGCTCCACGAACCCGGTCGTGATCCGGACTCCCTGCCTGGCCAGGGAAACGATTACCGAATCCTGCTGTCCACGCCGGAAATCTCCACCCTGGCCCCGGGCGAAAGCGTCGTCTTCCGGTCGGCCCTGGTGATCGGAGGCAGCGAGCAGGAGATGCTGGACCACGCCGGGGAGGCGGTGGTCACGGCGCTGGGCCAGTGGTTTGATCGCGACGGGGATTCGGCCAACGGGGACGAGTACCATGTGTCCTGGATCCGGCCCGACGAGGTTCCCGTCCCCGCGGTGACGGGTCATTTGCGGGCGCGGCCGGGATCCGGCTCGGTGACTCTGGACTTCGATGTCCGGTATCCGGGTTCGGGACGGGCGGAAGTCGAGCGCCGGGCGGCCCCCGGCGTGCCGGGGCGCGCCTGGGCGCTTGATCCGGGATCGGGCCGCGTCACCGATGACGACGCGGTGGGCTGGCCCCGCACCTACGATCTCAAACTGAAGTCGGTCGGCGGACCCGATCTGGTTCTCGACACCGTCGAGGTTCCGGGGCCGACCGGTCTACCGCTGCAACTGGAAGCGGTGCCCAATCCCTTCAATCCCAGGCTGACGGTCCGTTTTTCGCTGCCGGCCGCCGGCGCCGCCAGGATGGAGGTCCTCGACCTGCAGGGCAGGATCGTGCGGGTGCTCTTCGATGAATACAGGTCCGCGGGATCGGACCAGGTGATGTGGAACGGCCTGGACGACCAGGGCCGCGCCGCCGCCAGCGGCGTCTATCTGGTGAGGCTGGTTTCAGGTCCCGGTACCACGCAACAGCAGGTGACGCTCCTGCGCTGACCACCGAACTTCGCGCCAAACCAGGAAGGCCCCCCGGGGGGCCTTCCTTTTTTCATCCCCCTTGCGACGGGGTCGATCGGGCTGGTACACTGCAGCTGGTTGAAAATGTATCATCATTCAGTAAAGGGGGCGCTCATGCACGGTATTGTCGGATATGGCTCCTATGTTCCCCGGTTCCGGATCAAGGCCGAAGACATCGCGAACCAGTGGGGGGCCGACGCGGAAGCCTTCAAGCGGGGACTCCTGCTCGAGGAAAAAACCGTTCCCGGACCCGACGAGGACACCATCACCATCTCGGTGACCGCCGCCCGGCACGCCCTGAAGCGCGCGGGTATCGATCCCAAGAAAATCGGGGCCTGCTACATCGGATCCGAGAGTCATCCCTACGCGGTCAAGCCCTCGGGCACGGTGCTGATCGACGCCATCGGCTGCGGACCGGATTGTCACGTGGCCGATTTCGAGTTTGCCTGCAAGGCCGGCAGCGAGGCGATGTACGTGGCCTATTCCCACGTCAAGGCAGGTGAGATGGAATACGCGCTGGGCATCGGCGCGGACACCAGCCAGGGCGCGCCCGGCGACGCGCTCGAATACACCGCCAGCGCGGGCGGCGCGGCCTTCATCATGGGCGGCAAGGATGTGGCCGCCGAAATCCTTCACACCTACTCGTTCACCAGCGACACGCCCGACTTCTGGCGGCGCGAAGGGGAGTTCTATCCGCGTCATGCCGGCCGGTTCACCGGCGAGCCCGCCTATTTCCACCACGTGCTGAGCTCGGCGCGGGGCATCCTGGAAAAGGCCAACATGAAACCCGCCGACTTCAAGTACGCCGTCTTCCACATGCCCAACGGCAAGTTCCCGCTGAAGGCCGGCAAGACCCTGGGCTTCACGCAGGAGCAGATGGAGCAGGGCTGGGTGGTGAACCTGATGGGCAACACGTACAGCGGATCGTCACCCACGGGGCTGGCGGCCATCCTGGACGTGGCCAAGCCCGGCGACAACATCATGATGACCTCGTTCGGCAGCGGCGCGGGATCGGACAGTTTCATCTTCCGGTGCACCGACCGCCTGGCCGAGATCCAGGATCTGGCGCCCAAGGTCCGCGACCAGCTCGCCGACCGGCGCATCCACCTGGATTACGGCAAGTACGTGGCCTACCGCGGCAAGATCCGCGTCAACGAAATGTAGAAAGGGGGAGGACAATGAGAGACGTAGCTGTCATCGGAGTCGGCATGACCCAGTTCGGCGAACTCTGGCAGACCCCCTTGCGGGATCTGTACGCGCAGGCGGTCAGCGAATGCCTGCGGGATGCCGGGGTGGACCGCAAACAGATCGAATCGGCCTGGATCGGCTGCATGAGCAGCGGGCTGTTCAATCACCAGGAACACCTGGCTTCCATCCTGAGCGACTACGCGGGGCTCAGCGGCATCGCCGCCACGCGGGTGGAAAGCGCCTGCGCCTCGGGCGGGGCGGCCTTCCGCGCGGCCTATCTCGAGGTGGCCAGCGGCGCGAGCGACTTCGTGCTGGCCGGCGGGGTGGAGAAGATGAACGACGGCGCGGACGCCACGTTCTGCCTGGCCACCGCCGCGGACCAGGAGTACGAGGTCTATCACGGGGTCACCTTCCCCGGTCTGTACGCCATGATCGCCACCGCGCACATGCACAAACACGGCACCACCTACGACATGCTGGCGCAGGTGGCGGTGAAGAACCACCGGCACGGGGCGATGAACCCGAAGGCCCAGTTCCCTTCGGAAATCACGCTGGACACGGTGAAAAACGCCGTGCGCGTCGCCGAGCCGCTGGGCCTGTTCGACTGTTCGCCGGTGACCGACGGTTCGGCCGTGGTCCTGCTGGCGCCCGTGGAGGTGGCCCGGGACCTGGGCAAGCCGCTGGTGACGATCAAGGGTTCGGGGCACGCCGTCGACGCCATCGCGCTGCACGACCGGCCCGATCCCTCGCGCATTCCGGCGGTGGGCCGGGCGGCGCGCAAGGCCTTCGCCCAGGCGGGCGTGACCGCGCGGGACATCGACTTCTGCGAGGTCCACGACTGCTTCACCATCGCCGAGCTGTGCTGCCTGGAGGAGCTCGGTTTCTACGAGGCGGGACAGGCCGGACAGGCCACCCTGGACGGCGAAACGGCCCTGGGCGGCAAGCTGCCGGTCAACACCTCGGGCGGGCTGAAGAGCAAGGGCCATCCCGTCGGGGCGACGGGCGTGGGCCAGATCGTGGAGCTCTACGAACAGCTGACCGGGCGCAGCGGCGACCGGCAGGTCAAGGGCGCCAAGCTGGGCCTGGCGCAGAACATGGGCGGCAGCGGCGGCAGCAGCGTCGTGCACATCCTGGAGGTGAAGTGATGATATCTCCGCGTTACCACCGGGAAATTCCCCAGCGTTACCGCCTGGAGGCCGGGCAGTGTCAGGGATGCCAGGAAATCCATTTTCCGCCGCGGGTGGTCTGCCGCAAGTGCGGCGGGCAGGAGTTCAAGACGATCAACCTGCCCAGGTTCGGCAAGGTGGTCACCTACACGGTGTGCTGGATCCCGCCGGCGGAATTCGACAACCAGAAACCCTACGTGAACGCCATCGTCGAACTGGACAACGGCACCCGGCTGACCTGCATGGTCTGCGAGGCGCCGCCGGACGAGGTGAAGGTGGGAACGAAGGTGGAGATGGTCTTCCGCAAGCTCCAGGAGGAGCCCAAGTGGGAGGTCATCCAGTACGGGTACAAGGCGCGGGTGATTCCCTAGGGAATCATTCGGGAAGGGTGGCTTCGATCTCCCGGGCGGTCTCTTCATCCATGGGGCCGCCCCGCTCCCGCAGTTTTTCCACGAAGATGCGCCGCAGCTGCTCCGGCTCGTTCTGTCCGAACTTGACCTTGCCGGTCCAGGAGTCGGGCACCACGCGGAAGACCCCGACCCCGGCCAGGGCCTTGGCGTAGGCGGGCACCTCGGGATCGATGACGTCGTAACCGCCCTCGGGCTGGTGTTTGGACATGAGAGCCCCCAGCCCGGCCGCCTTTTCCGCCGGATCGTCCACCGGGGAACAGATTCCCTTGATCTCGACCGACTTGAAGAAGTGGGTGGCGGGGCAGGCGTACCGGGGCGCGGACCAGTACGAGGGGATGAAGCTATAGGGTTTGACGATGGAGAAACCGGCCTGCGGCGAGGCGCCGATCAGATCGAATTTTTCGCCCGCGCGGGCGCCGTGGAAGTAGATCGTCGTGCCGATGGCCGCGAAATTCAGGGCGATGGCGCGGGGATACCCGCCGGCCGTCACCAGGGACAGGTACCCCACCTCGCAGGTGTCGGCCAGATCGCGGAACAGATCCAGATCGGCGGATTCGAGTTCGGTCCGCCTCACTTTTCGGCGGCCTTCTTGGCACGGTGTTCCAGGGTCTTGTCAATGTAGACCACGGCGTCGGGTGTCCGGCAGTTGGTCTGTCCGTGATCCACGATCACCTTGCCGATCTTTTTCGCCGCCGCCCGGGCCTGCTTTTCCAATTTGGCATTCCGCACTCCCAGGCTGATCAAGGCCTGGTTCATGCTGTGACGCGTCCGGTTCGGCCGGCTGTGGATCTCGGCCTCGATCACGGCTATCTGGGCGGCGCAAAAATCATCGGTCAGGGTTTCGTCATAAAAAGCCTGGTTGGCCAGGATATTCCAGGCCGCGGCGCTGGTGAACTCGCTCTTGCGGTTTTTCCAGGCTTCGAATTTTTTCATGGCCTGGCCGCTGCGGATCACCACCCCCGAGAAGGCATCGGTCAGGAGGTAGTTGTCGAGGTCGCGGGCCATGGCGTCGAGTTCCCGGGAGGTGAACCGGGTGGGATCGCAAACCATGCAGGCCAGGATGCGGGCGTCGTGATTACCCGACGCCCACAACCCGATGGCCAGTTTGTGATTGGTTCCCGCAGCCCGGGCCAGTTTCTTGTGCTCGGCGTGGCTGACGCCGTACACGTCGCCGGAGACGCCGTGGCGGCCGAAGACCTGGCGGGTCTCCTCGGTGCCGGCCTTTTTCAGGTCGGCCAGGGTCTGTTTCACCTTCACGGGACTATTCCTTGATTGGTTTTAACTTCAAACCCTTGCTGGAAAACTTGATGACCGGTTCCATGTTGCTGTTGTCCTGGCTCATCATGTTGCCGGCGTTGACCGCCCAGATGGACGTTTTGCCATCCACGACCGGGGCGTTGCTCTCGATGACCTCGCCCGGCACGGTGATGGTGAACTTGATGTCCAGTTCGGCCATGGCACCCATCATCTTGCCCATGAGGGCCATCTGCTTCTGGGCCTTTTCCTCGTCGGTCATGGACAGGGCGCCGCTATCGACCGCGGCCTCATCCTCGATCTCGGCTTCCACCATCTCTTCATTTTCCGCGACGGCCTCGGCGGCGAAATCGTAGACGGTCTGTTTCAGCACGAAGTTGCCGTCGGCGGTTTCGTAGATGCCCATGCCGTCACCGACGTCCTCGCCCATCAGGCTGCCCATGACGTAGGACAGGCCTTTGAGATCCTGGAATTCCAGGGCCACATCCAGACTCATGTTGCCGTCGGCGGTGTCCTTGTCGAATTTGGTGACCTTGACCCCGTGGCCCTTGCAGGCTTTTTCCAGATCCTCGCGGGAAATGTCCTCGAACTCGGGCATTTCCATGTCCTGGCCATCATTCATGCCCAAGTCGTCCATTTCCTTGATGGCTTCGGCCATGCCGGGGCTCAGGGACATGGTCAGGTTCGCGGTCCCCGAACCGTCGTCCTTGATGACCGTGTCGCTGTTCAGTTGGACGCAACCAGCCAGAACCAGGGCCGAAACGGTGATAAGGGCGAACATGGCAAGATTCTTCATGATCCCTCCGGATTCTATTGTGGGTTGATGGGCCGGGATTCTCCCGGGTTGCCCTGCTGTGATTTTCATGCTAATCCAAAGTGGGCCACAAGACAACAAGATCAAAAAAGGATACAACAATGACGGACCGCCGTTCCAAAAAACCCGCCTGCTTCAAGGCCTATGACATCCGGGGTATCGTACCCGAACAGCTCGATGCCGACCTCGCCTACAATATCGGCCTGGCGACGGCCAACTACCTGGGCGCCCGGACCATGGTCGTGGGGCGGGATTGCCGGTTGAGCAGCGCCGATTTGTGCGCCGCGGTGGCCCGCGGCCTGACCGACGCGGGGGCCGACGTGGTGGACATCGGTCTGTGCGGCACCGAAATGGTCTACTTCACCACCTTCGCCCACGAACTGGACGGCGGGGTCATGGTCACGGCTAGCCATAACCCCATGAACCACAACGGAATGAAACTTGTCCGGGACCAGGCGAAACCCATCAGCGGGGACAGCGGACTCGATGACATCGGCATCGCGGCCATGAGCGGGGAAGGGTCGAGGGCCGACACGCCGGGGACGGTTCGCGCCGAGAACGTCCTGCAGGAATACGTCGACTTCCTGATCGGGCTGGTGGACCTGAACCAGTTCAAACCGCTTAAGATCGTGGCCAACGCGGGCAACGGTTGCGCGGGTCCGGCGGTGGCCGCGCTGGCGAAGCGGCTGCCCTTCGAGATCATTCCGGTATTCGAGGAGCCCGACGGAACTTTCCCCAACGGCATTCCCAACCCGTTGCTTCCCGAAAACCGCGGCGCCACCGCCGAGGCGGTGCGCCGGCAGGGTGCGGATCTGGGCCTGGCCTGGGACGGCGATTTTGACCGCTGCTTCTTTTTCGACGAGACCGGAGCCTTCATCGAGGGCTATTACCTGGTGGGTCTGTTGGCCGCCGCCAGTCTGCGGGATCATCCCGGAAGCGGGATCGTCCATGATCCGCGGCTGACCTGGAACACCATCGACATGGTGAAGAAGGCCGGGGGCCGTCCGATCATGAACAAGACCGGCCACGCCTTCATGAAGGAAAGGATGCGCGCCGAGGACGCTGTTTACGGCGGCGAGATGTCCGCCCACCATTATTTTCGCCCGTTCGCCTACTGCGACAGCGGCATGCTGCCCTGGCTGCTGGTGGCCCGCGAGATGTCGGTGACCGGCCGGCCGCTCTCGGATTTGGTACGGGAAATGCAGGAGGCCTACCCTGCGAGCGGGGAAATCAACCGGCGGCTGAAGGATCCCGCGGCGGCCCTGGCCGAAATCGAAAAACGGTACGGCCCTGCCGCAGGGGAAATAGACCGAACGGACGGTTTATCGCTGGATATGGGCATTTGGCGCTTCAATCTGCGTCAAAGCAATACGGAACCGGTGATCCGACTGAACGTTGAATCTCGCGGCGATCGGGCCCTCATGGAGGAAAAAACGACCGAAATTCTGGAAATCCTTGATCATTAATGAATTATGGTTGCAACAGCGTTGTCCTGCCTTAAGTTTAAGGCGTATTCAGTGGCCCTCCACAGACAGGAATACAGATTAGGAATACCGTGAGCCATCCCCTGACAAATTCGGTGCACAAGTTCTACATCCCCGTGATGGGAACCGGTTTCACCATCGACACCCCCCTCAAGGTGGCGCGCTACGGTATTTCCTCCGTGATCTCCCTGGTGGACGACACCCTCATCGAACAGATGCGTCAGAAGCTGAGCGGTCAGGCGGGCCGCCGGTACGAAGAGATCCCCGAGGCGGCCGAAGATTCGCGGGCCAACCGCATCACCTCGTACCTGGACATGCTGGACGAGATGGTCGAGGGCCAGGTCGAGAAACTGCGGGCCTCGCTTTTCGAGGCCGGCAGCGAGATCAACCGCTATTTCGAGATGCTTCCCGATTCGCCCCTGCGATCCATGTACGACTCCATGCAGGCCGTGCGCGATCCCGAAGAGCGGTCCCGCATGCAGCAGAAGTTGCGCGAGCGCATTTCCGCCGGCGCCATCGACGTCAACATCATGACCAAGCTCGACCGCGACCGCATGAGCAAGGGGCAGCTGCTGCCGCCGATGTTCTCGGACGCCATGAGCGCGCTGCGCGGGTACGCCAACAGCCGTCTGCAGTCCTCGCTCATCCTGTCGGCGGGCATGAACCGACGCCTGTTCGCCTACCTGGGTGAATTCAGTGATTTTTTCCCCGACGACACCGGTGAGATCCGCAAGCGGATCATCCTGAAGGTCAGCGATTTCCGCTCCGCCCTGGTGCAGGGCAAGCTGCTGGCCAAGAAGGGCCTGTGGGTTTCGGAGTACCGGGTCGAATCGGGCCTGAACTGCGGCGGTCACGCCTTCGGCGGCAAGGGCATGCTGCTGGGACCGGTCCTGGAGGAGTTCTCGCGCCGGCGCGAGGAACTGGGTGAGCAGCTGCGTGATATCTGGACCGCAGGCATGAAAGAGGTGGGCCGCACGATTCCCGAGGCCAGGATGGATTTCCGGGTCACCGTCCAGGGCGGCATCGGCACGGCCGAGGAGACGCGGCTCCTGGAAGAGCAGTACCGCGTCGACGGCACCGGCTGGGGAAGCCCCTTCCTGTTCGTTCCCGATGTGGTCAACATTCCCCTGGATCACCTGCGGAAGATCCAGGAGGCCGGCGAGGACGATGTCCACCTGAGCAACGCCTCGCCCCTGGGAGTGCCGTTCTGGTGTCTGAAGAATTCGCTCAGCGAGGAAATCCGCCTCGAGCGCATCGCCGAGGGCAAACCCGGCAGCGCCTGCCCCAAGGGGTACCTGGTTTCGAACACCGAATTCACCAAGGTGCCCATCTGCACCGCCAGCCGCGCCTATCAGCGGCGAAAACTGACCTCCCTGGACGGCACCGACCCCCATGCCGAGGTCACCGAAAACGTGACGGACAAGGCCTGCATCTGCCATGACCTGGCCGGGTCCGCGACGGTGCCCAACGACATCGATCCCGACGCCAAGACCGCCGTCTGCTGCGGCCCCAACACGGTCTATTTCTCGAAAGTGGCCCAGCTGTGGGAAATGGTCGACCACATCTACGGTCGGGCCAGCCTGCCCCTGAACGCCGAGCGCCCGCACATGCTGCTTAAGGAACTTTCGCTGCATGTGGGCTGCCTCAAGCGGGACATCGACCGCAAGGCCCGGGGCCTGGCGGACATCAAGCTCATGTCGCTGGAAGAGGTCCGCGACAACCTGGCCAACGGCATCCACCTGTACAGCGACCTTGCCGGTCAGCTGGCCGCCGATTCCCGCGACGCCTTCCTGGTCAAGCTCGAGAGCCTTCGCGGCGAACTGGATAAACTCAAAGACTTATAGAAGGATCCGGCCGCAGGGTTTCGGGCGGGCGGAGCGGAATCTCCACCACGAATCGCGCCCACATGCCCGGTTCGCTGGCCACCCTGATGCTGCCGCCCAGGCGGTACAGGATGTCGTGAACGATGGACAGCCCCAGCCCCGTGCCCTTGCCGGCGGGTTTGGTGGTGTGGAAGAGGTTGAAGATCTTTTCCTGGTCCTTCGCGGGAATGCCCACGCCGTTGTCCTGGATGGTGACCAGGATCCGGTCCTTGTCCAGGTTGGTCATGATTTCGATGACGCCCGCGCGGCCGGGAACCTCGGCGACGGCGTCGATGGCGTTCTTGATCAGGTTGACGAAGATCTGCTGCAGCAGGATGGGGTCGGAGGTGATCTGGGGGATGCCGGGCGTGAACAGCCGGACGATCTCCGTCCGCGAGCGCCGGATCTCGGTTCCCAACACACTGATGCATTCCTCGAGCAACTCTTCGATGTCGACCCCGGCCATGCCCGAATGCTGGGTGCGCACGAATCCCAGCAGGCTGTGGGTGATGGTGGTCACGCGCCGCACCTGGTGATGGAGCCGCTCCATCGCCTGGACCAGCATCCGCCGGGTCTCCGGCTTCAGCGCCTCCCCCTCGTCCTCCAGCGTTTCCTCCACCAGACCGGCGATGGTGTCGATCACGGCCAGGGGGTTGTTGATCTCGTGGGCGACCCCCGAGGCCATCTGGCCGACGGCGGCCAGCCGCTCGGAGCGGATCAGGTCGTTCTTGAGGCGCAGCCGGGTGGTCAGGTCGCGGCACAGGCAGACCACTTCGAGGGGTTTGCCGTCCGGGCTCTCGATCAGGGTCAGGCTGACGTTGCAGATGACCTCGCGCTGGTCCTTGTTCCTGAATTCGGTCTCGTAGCTGGAGGCGTGGCCGTCGCGCAGGGTTTCGGCGAAGAGCTTGTCGAAATTGTCGGGAATGGCGCACAGCTGGTGGGCCGGGGTGCCGATGACTTCTTTCCGCGAATACCCCAGCGAACCTTCGGCCCCGCTGTTGAAACTCAGCACCCGGCCCTGGGGATCGGTCAAAAAGATGATGTCCCGGCTGTTCTCCAGGACCTCGCGCAGGTACTTCTGGGTTTCGTTGAGCTGTTCGTCCACCTTGTGGAGCTTCTTGGCGCTTTCGTGCAGCTCGGTGGTGTCCTCGATCAGGCCGTAGAGCCCTTCCACCCGTCCGTCCTCGACGACGGGAAAAAGCGTCACCTGCACATACATCTTCTGGCCCTGGACCGGCAGCACGCCGGTCGCGTGCAGGGTGCGGCGGGTGCGCAGGGTTTCCTGTTCGACCTGCTGGAGCCAGCGCGCGCCTCCCTCGGGAAACACCACCTGGTCCCTTTTGCCCACGATCTGCGCCTCGCGGACGCCCAGGACCCGCTGGGCGTGTTTGTTCATCTTCTTGAAGCGGAGCTCGGTGTCCTTGAGATAGATGGAAAGGGGCGCGGTCTCGATGAATTCGTTCAGCCGCAGGCGGGTTTCCTTCAGGCGCCGGCTGTCCGCCCGCAGCGCGCGGTTGTCCTCGGCGAGGCGGATGGCGCCCTGGATGATCTTGCCGGCCTCGGGACCCAGAACGGGGATGTGGGGGAAAAGGCCGGTGCGCAGGGCGGCGGCGACGTCGTGATTGTCCGAGCCGAGGATCACCAGATCCAGGTCGTCACGGGTGAGGATATCCTCGATGCCGGTGGCCAGCGACTTGAGGCCGACACCCATGAGGAGGTCCAGGTCGGGGCTGTCGGGGCCGGGGTCAAGATCCACCACGGCCACGATTCGCAGGCGCAGCAACGGAGACCGGGTGACCAGTCCGGCCAGCAGGTCGGAAAGCCGTCGGCCTTCGCCCACCAGGGCGGTGTTAATCCTGCTCGTACTCACTGCGCAACTTTTCGCTCTCCTCGATCAGGTCCCTGGGGCTCGTGGTGCCGGCCATCAGCTTGTTCAGCTTGATCTCGAATTCGTTCTGCATGCGCTGCCGGCGATGTTCGGCCGCGGTGTGGATGAGGTCGTGGAGTTCCTCGAAATCATAGGGTTTCAGCAAATAGCGGAACGCCTGCAACCGCCCGGCCTCCCAGGCCGAGTCGTGGCTGCCGTGGCCGGTGAGCATGAGAACCTCGATGAACGGCTGCAGCGTCCTGAGCTGTTCGATGACCGTGATGCCGTCCATGTCGGGCATCTTCAGATCGACGATGGCCACGTCGAACATCATTTCGGTGGCGGCGGAAACGGCTTCGGAGCCGCTGAGCGCCATGGTCACGTCCAGGCCGCGCTTGCGCAGGCGGTGGGCCAGGAAGGTGACCAGATCCTCTTCGTCGTCGGCGATCAGCAGGCGGATGGGTTTGGAACTTTCCTCGGTCATGGCTCGGTTCTTTCGCTGGAGGCGCCCATGATTTGTCCATTTCCTGAATGATCAGCCTGCCTGGCGGTCCCTGTCAAGGGACCTAAAGCCCGCGCAGGTTTTCGGGCCGCAGGCGGCCTTCGTCCCGGCTGTCGAGCACCTGGTCGAGGACGGCCAGGGCACCCTCGCGATCGGCGGGGAGATTGAGGCTCAGCGGCAGGTAGTTGCTGGCGTGATTGGAATGGAAACGGCAGCGGGTGAAACGGCTGTCCCGGACGATGGTCCGCAGTTCCTCCAGCAAACCCCAGCGGTCGGGCAGGATGAAGCGGCCTTCGGCTTCTTCCCGGGCCAGAGGGGTGCCGGGCACCACGGTGGTGGTCAGGGCACCGACAAAAGGAGGATCCATGGCCGTCAGTATCTCGGCGGTCCTCGCGGCATGGGTTGCGGTCCTGCTCACGCCTCCGATGCCGAGCATGACCATGACCGAATGGCGAAGGCCCGCTTCGCGCAGGCGGTGGGCGGCGGCCACGGCTTCGGCGGCGGTGGACCCCTTGACGATGTTTTCCAGCACGACATCGTCACCGGTTTCCACCCCGTGGTAGACGATGCCCAGGCCGAGCTCCCGCAGCCGGACCAGGTCGGCGGGGCTTTTGCGCAGGATGCTGCGGGCGTCTCCGTAAATGCCGACCCGGCGCACGGAGGGGATTTTTTCGCGCAGCAGCTCCAGGATCCGGACCAGATGATCGGTGGGCAGGATCAGGGCGTCGCCGTCGCAGAGGAACACGCGCCGCACCGTCACGCCCGCATCGTTCAAAGCCGCGGCCTCTTCGATATCCGCGGCCACCGTTTCGAAGGGTTTCATCCGGAAGCGCTGTTCGTCCAGCTCGTACATGGCGCAGTAGGTGCACTTGTTGTGGCTGCACCCGACGGTGATCTGCAGCAGCAGGCTTTGGGCTTCACTGGGGGGGCGGAAGATGCGTCCTGTGTAATCCAAGTTTCATGCTCCCTGGTGGAGGAAATTCATTTCGAGCCTTTTCGCGAGGCTCCGGGCGGGGAGGCCTCGGCTTCTTTTTCGATAATCAATAATTCCTGCAACAACCAATAAGACCGCAAAGTATCACGGTGTTCTGGATATTTAGCATCTACGGTCAAAAATTGTTTATTTACAGGGTATTAAGAAATACCTAAAATTGGTTCATGTGATAACCGAATATGGGGGCACCCACGGGAAACCACATGTGGACAAAAAAATTACGAATTGGGCCGGGATCATTAACGTCAGAATGACTTAGGGCGAGAGTCACTCATCGACAGATTCCGGCCTTCCTATTTCTGAAACCCGGTTATGCTTTTTTCTCCAGTCCGACAAACACTCCGTTAACAATGATAACACGATCGAGCCCGGGACCGCCAAGGCGCACCTCGGTGACCTCAACACGCGGCTGGGTTTCGTGAATGAAAACCCGGTCCAGATGGATGACGGCGTCCGGTCCCGAAAAATCCTCCGGGCCGACAACACCGCCGAAATGGTCGCTGCGTCCGAAGGCGATATGCAGACCCAGTTTTTCGTCCAGAAGGATGCTGCCGGTGGGCGTCAGGCCGAAATCCCCCAGCACCCCCAGACCCAGTTCCGCCAGGTTGGCGTAGGCGGGTTCCCGCAGGATGTGATCCGCTTCCCTGGCGCTTTCTGGCCCGGAAGTCAGCACCGAGACGGCCTTGTTGCCCTCGATCTCGAAGAGGACGACCTCATCCCGGATCTGAACCGGCAGGATGCCGGCCGACCGGCTGGCGTCACCCTCGATCTCCCCCTCATAGGGCACGATGTAGGCCTCGCCCGACGGCAGGTTGCCCGCCACCCCGTTGACGGGGAACAATCCGCCGGAGGCGTGCCCGGTGCGGTGCCGAAGGTCGAGGGTCAGGTCGTGTCGTTTGCCGTCCGCGGCAAAAACGAAGGTTGCGGACGTGGCGTCGTCCAGGAGTTCCTTGAGCAGGTTGACCCGCCGGTTGATCTCTTCGTAGTCCAGGCGCAGGGCGGGGATCATCGAGGGCAGAAATCCCGGCATGGTGGCGGCCCGGAAGCCCCCGCCACGGGTGGCGACCTTCAACGGGGCCGTCGCGGAAAGCTCGGTGGGGGCCAGGACCATGGTGTGGGTGGAAAAGAGGTCCCGGAAGGGCCGGCTGTCCCACTTGGCGACCTGGTCGGCATGGTCGGGGACAATCTCGCCGTCGCCTGGATGGCAGTTGGGCGGCAGATCGGCGTTGTTGCCGCCGGCGTTGCGGTACCAGGCGAGGGTAACCCGGTCAAGGCCAAGGGCATCCAGCTCGGACACCAGTTTCCGGTACCAATCGGCGGCCATGCGGCGCCGCTGGGCCCAATCGTGGTTGTCGGCCAGGCGCTCGTCGGGAAGATCGACGATGATGGCCAGGCCGGTATCGGCCGGACCCGGCTGGAAGACCCGCTGAACGAGCAGCCTAAGGTCTTTGGCGGTGAGCGTTTCTGTCATTTCAGGGTCGTCTCCGGGCCTGAGTTGAGGAATGCTGTGTACCCAGTCCAGTTTATGTCTTATTGTTCAGGAAGACCCGCACAAAATATTCTGCGGTCAATTTTCGAGTCGAGCATCCGGCTACTGCAAGGAGGCAGCCATGAGCCAGGACCGCGAGACCAATCTCGCATTGTTTATCGATTTCGACAACGTGGCGCTGGGCGCCCGTGACGCGGGGCAGCGTTTTGACGTCAAGCTTCTCATCCAGCGGGTGCTGGAAAAAGGGAAGATCATCGTCAAGAAGGCCTACGCCGACTGGCATTACTACAAGGAACACATGTCGCCCCTGCACGAGGCGGCCATCGAGCTGATCGAAATCCCCATGCCGAAAATTTCGGGCAAGAACAGCGCTGACATCAAACTGGTCGTCGACGCCATGGACCTTTGTTATTCCAAGGACCATATCGACACCTTCGTCATCGTTTCGGGAGATTCGGATTTTTCCCCGCTGGTGTCCAAGCTTCGGGAGAACAACAAACGGGTCATCGGGATCGGCATGAAGAATTCCTCCAGCCGTCTGTTGATCGGCAACTGTGACGAATTCATCTTCTACGACGATATCAGCCGCCAGCGGGTGGGCCGGCTGAGCCGCTCGGCGGTGGACGTGCCCAGCGAGAAGCGCGAACTCTTCGACTTCCTGGTCAAGACGGTGCAGAGCCTGTTGATGGAGTCGCGCGGGGTGCTGTACTCGTCGCTGATCAAGGACACCATGACCCGCAAGCAGCCCGATTTCAATGAACGGGCCCACGGGTACTCCACCTTCGGCGATCTCCTGGAGGAGGCGCGGGGACTGGGCCTGCTGGCTGTCGAGCGGGACGCGGCCGCCGGGGGCACCTGGGTGGTGCAGGGATTGGGCAAGGGCATCTCCCTGGAAAACACCCAAGGCGGGAACGGAAGCGCAAGCCCAAGCGCAAGCGGCTCGAGCCGGTCCACCCGCAGGCGCCGGCGGTCCGGGCGCGGCGGATCCCGGGACAAGAAAGAGGACCCCAAGGCCGAGACTCCCTCCGCGGCAGCCACCCAGGGCGGGGAGAAGACGGCCGCCAAACAGGCCGCCAAACCGGAGGAGAAGACTTCGGATAAATCCGCGGCCGACAAGTCAGGGGCCAGGAAGAAGGCGCCCGCGAAAAAGGCGCCCGCGAAAAAGGCGCCGGCCAAGAAGGCTCCGGCGAAGAAAGCCCCGGCCAAAAAGGCGCCCGCCAAGGAGACCTCCCGCAAGGTGACCAAGAAGACCACCAAGGCGCCGGGAAAGAAGACAGCCAAGAAGACGACCACGAAAAAGGCCGCCACCAAGAAGACGGCGACCAGGAAGTAACGGCCGACCCTGAGGCGGAGATGAACCGGTGGGTCTGAAAATCCTGAAGGTCTGCACCAGCCGTTCCTGGGGCGGCATGGAAATGAGCATGGCCACGATCAGCGCACGGCTGCGTGATCGTGGCCATGATGTCCATCCGGTGTGTTACACCAACAGCCGCATCCATGAGCGTCTCAAGAAGCTCGGGTTCGAGCCGGTGACCCTCGATCTTTGGGGCAAGTTCCATCCCTTCAAGGCCTTCTGGCTGTCCCGTTACATCAACCGCCATGACATCGACGTGGTCCACACGGATTATTCCCGCGATCTGTTCACCCTGGTGCCGGCCCTGAAGTGGAGCCGGCCGACGCCCCTGGTGCTGCACAAACACGTGGGCACGATCCGGCCCAAGAACCTGCCGGTGCATCCGTACCTGTACCGCAACGTCGATCATGTCATCGCCATCTCCAGGGTCATCGAGAAGAACCTGCTGGAGACGCATCCGTTGCGGCCCGATCAGGTGAGCGTCATCCACCACGGCATCGACATGACCCGGTTCATGCCCGACGCCGAACGGCGCGCGGCCGTGCGGGCGGAATTCGGGATCCGGGACGGGGAACTGGTGGTGGGCATCGTGGGCAGGCTGCAGGAGTCGAAAGGTCACCTGCAGTTTCTCGAGGTGGCCAGGCGCATCCTGCCGGAGTTTCCCCACACGCGCTTTGTCATCGTGGGCGAAGCCACCCGCGGCGAGGATGAAGAAGCCAACGCCATCCTGGAAAAAATCGAACAGGCCGGGCTGGGGGACCGCATGATCCTGACCGGTTACCGCGATGACGTGCCCGACGTGCTGGGGGCGATGGACCTGTTCCTGTTCCCGACCCATTCCGAGGCCTTCGGGCTGGTGATCGTCGAGGCGATGGCCATGGGGGTTCCGGTGGTGTCGGCCGACTGCGACGGGGTGCCGGACATCGTGGAGCAGGGCAAGACCGGGCTGCTGGTCGATCCGCGGGACGTGGACGGCCTGACCGCGGCGGTGGCCGACCTGCTGGGCGACGAAGGCAAGCGGCGGGCGTTCGGCGGGGCAGGGAGAACGCGGGCGCTGGTGCATTTTTCGGAAGAAAAAATGTGCGGGGAGATGGAGGATCTCTACCGGAGATTGATCGCCCGGTACGCCTCCTGAATCCAGTTCGCGGAAATGAATCGAGGGGGCCCTTGGGGCCCCCTCTTGTTGTTCCTGACCCTGGCGGTTCCGACCGCGGTCAGTCCTGCGGGATCCACGGGCATCAAGTCCACGTCTTCGCTCAGGGCGGAGAGCCGCTCCAGCCGCTCCTCTGATCGGGGGGGAAGTGATCACTAACGACAGGACCGGAACGCCACCAACCCCGACCATCTCATAATTTCCTTGGGTTTCACCATGTTATAGGCCTAAAATGATGTGACTGCCCAGCGCGTATTTGTTATCCATTTGTTCAGGGGGGACTCCATGGATTACGTACGGCAGTCGCGTATGCTGTTCCGGATTCTTATCATCGCCGTTTTCCTTTCCTTTCCTGTCATTTCCCTGGCCACTTCCGAGCAGAGTGGATGGTCGCTCCTTTGGGGCAACAAGTTTCTGGAAGCGGAAAAGGAATTCGAACTGGCGATACAAACCGACAAGAACAACATGTCGGCCTACCGGGGGCTTTTGCTTTCCAGGAGCGCACTGGGCCGGGATAACAGCCTCATGGAGGATCTCAAAACCTACAGCCGAGGCGCTCCCCACAGCGATTATGACCTTCTTCTGATTGACTGGCTTGATGCCCACAACAGCCTGGGGAACAAGGCCTATTACGAAGTCCTGACCGAAGTCGCCAAAAATTTCGCCGAAGCCAAGGACCTGGACCTCACCGACCGACGGATCGCGCTCGACGATCTCCTGGAATACCACCGCCTGCTGGGTGAAATCAACGACGTGAAGAAGACGGCGGACAAACTGAACAGGATTACCGATTGGATGATCCTGGGTCCGTTCGACAACACCGCGGGTTCCGGTCACATCAAGGATTTCATTGAGGTCGATAGACTGGATACTTCCGTCCAGTATGTCGGCAAATATGGCCAAAGGATATCCTGGTTCACTCCCAGCCTTGTCGATATCGGGGGTGACATCGCTCCCCTGGCCTATTTTTTCCAGAAGGCCAATACCACGGGTTACGCCAGAACCCAGGTGCGCCTCAGGAGTGCGGGAAAATACCTGCTTTCCATGGGCTGTTTGGGAGACTTGGATGTCTACCTGAACGGGGTGCTGGTCATCCAGCGTGGCAGGTCCGGAGGAGGCGGTGAAATTGTCCAGGAACTGGTGGACCTTCCGGCCGGCTGGACCAACATCGCCTGCAAGGTTTCCAATCGCAACAGGTACGCCGGATTTACCTGTTCCCTGTCCATGGCCGACGGGTCGGAAATCGATGGTCTGGAAATCGATCCGACCATGGATGGCCATGTCATATCCGAATCAGGTCAGACCCAGTCGCTGGAGAGCGATATGCTGGCAGGGATCGGCAGGAGGGCGGCGGAAGATTCAACGGACCCGGAGAACGCCTTCTGGAACCTGCAAAGGGTGAGGAGGGGCGGAGACCAGGAGGAAATGATCGCCCAGTGCAAGTTTTTGTTGGGGAATTTTGGCGATGTGGGCTTGATCCGGCTGGCTGTCCTTGAACTCTACGAATCCCTCGACATGTCCACCGAGCGGGTCCTGCGTGAGACCCTGGAGTTGTCACCGGAACTCGCGGGGGCCAAGTTGATCCAGGCGAAGGCTGAAATGGAGAAGAAGCGGTTCAAGGCGGCCAGGACCCTGGCCGAGGAAGTGTTGGAGATCGCGAAGGATTGCGGAGAAGCCCAGAGCGTTCGAATCAACAGCCTGATTGCCGATCAGCTGTGGAGCGATCTCAGGGAGGCCGCGTACAAGGCCCAGGTCGTCTTCCCCACCGAATCGTTCCCCTACTTTGCCTACGAGCGTTATGAAGAGGAGATGGGCAGCAAATCCGATGCCCGGAAATACCGAAAACAGGCCCTGAACTTCATGTTGCCGGGCAGCCGGCAGGAATTGAGTTTCCTGTATGACTGGGAAAAGGAGGACTACAAGGAAGCCAAGGACACCGTGAAAAAACTGGTGGAGGCCGATCCATCGTCCTCGTGGAAATGGAATATTTTCATCTATTCCCTCCTGGCCAGCGAGGACTACGACCAGGCTTTCGAAACCACCCGCTCCTGTCTGGAAAGCTTCCCCCAGGACGTGGGAATGATCAGCACGATGGCCCAGTTCGTGGAGAGTGGATTTGTCCTGACTGACGATGAATACCGCAATGTGATGCGGACCTCCACCCGGAATTCCCTGGGGGGCATGTCCTTTTATTCCCTGGGCGATGACAGGACCCGGGAAATCCTGAAGCAGGAGGCGGCTTTTCTCCTGAAGCGGGCCATCAACAGCGACCCGGGAAACATGGAATTGAGGGAACGGGCCGCCAACCTGCAGGGGCGGAAGCCCTTCCGCACTATTCTGCCCGATCCAGAAGTCTCCGATGTGGAGGCCATGAAGGTGGATAAGGCCCTGTACCCCGGCGAGGATTCGGTCATTCTCCTGAACCAGAAAAGGAGACTTGTTTTCGAGCAGGGCGTCAGCCTTTTGGATCATGTCCTGGCTGTCCAGATCCTCAACGAGGACGGGATTGCCCAATGGGAAAACCTGGATATCCCGTACAGTATTTTCGATGACATCGTTGTTCTCAGGAAATCCATCCTCAAAAGCGACGGGGCGGAAGAGGACGGTCGCCAGTACCTGAACAAGTTCATGTTTCCGAACCTGGAAACCGGGGACCTTATCCTGGTCCACTACCAGACAACCAAGATCTCCACCGGGAAGCTTTTCTACAATTTCTGGGATCAATTCTACTTCGTGTCCACCACGGCTCCGGTAGTGAAGGCTGAATACAGCCTGTTCGTGCCCCCCGACCAGTTGATCCAGGATAGGCTCTGGAACGTCCCGACATCGGTGCAGACGAAGTTGCCCGTAGTCGATGACGGTTTTGAAGGGTTTCGTGAATACCGATGGACTCTCAAAGACCAGCCGCGAGCCGGCAGGGAAATTATGGAGCCCGACCCCAAGCGCATTTATCCCTGGTTGGACCTGTCCACGATTCCGGACTGGGGCCGCATTTCAGAATGGTACCTTGACATGTCCGAAGGGCAGAGGGTTGTGACCCCGGACCTCCAGGCCAAGGCCGAGGAATTGACCGCGGAATGCGCCACCAACGAAGAAAAAATCGCGGCGGTTTTTGATTTCGTGTCGAATTCCATCACCTACGAAAGCGTTCCCTTCTTCCAGACCGCCTATGTTCCCAGGCTGCCGGGCGAGGTCCTGCAGGATGGGTTCGGGGACTGCAAGGACAAGTCCTGTCTGATGATCACCATGCTTCAGGCCATCGGCATCCCGGACCTCCATTTCGCGCTTGTCACGCCGGAGGCGCCGTCCGTCCGGCCGTTCCTGCCTTCACCCCGTTTTAATCACGCCATCGTGTGTCTGGACTCCGGAAACGGAAACCTGATCTGGTATGATCCGACACTTGAGAAGGCCGAGACAGGACAGGTTCCTGGGTATCTCGGGGGCACATTGGCCTTGGTCATCTCGGCGGATTCCCCCGGCCTGGTGGAGATCCCCAGGGAAAATCTTGCCGACCGGCCCTATGAATCCAGGTCCCGGGTGGCCATTGAAAGCGACGGTACCGGAAGAGTCCACCAAACTGAAAATTATCGGCAGATAGATCAGTTGACGAGTCTGCGTCAACAGTTGTCCGGAGAGGATGGGGATGAACTGATGTCCTACATGTCCCGGATCCTTGCGGTGCAGTACCCGGGTGTTGAAGTGGATTCCATCCGGGTTGACGGCCTGGAGCCCGGCCAAGGTTTCATCCGGATCACGACCGACTTCCAGGTTCCCGATTTCGGTTTCGTGGATCAGGGGATCCTTTCGGTAAAAATTCCCTGGAGCAGTCAACTGGCCAGCATTTATGGAATGGTCGCCGCCGAGAAGACAAGAGAAACGGCTCTGGACCTTGAGGCCCTGGCCCTTTGCGAGAACGACGAGGTCCAATTGATCCTGCCGCCCAACCATGGGCTGGAGCGGGCGCCGGAAGGGGTTCGGTATGTCTGGGAGGGATGCGAGTACCAAACCTCCTTTTCCGGCACAACCGAGGGCCTGGTGGCCAACCGGAAATTGAACATTGCGGGGGACCTGGTCAGCCTGGGGGAATATCCGGAATTCAAGATCTGGTTCGACAAGGTTCGCCGCGACCTGGAGAAAACGCACCACCTGAGGGTACGCTGATTCCGGGGATGGGCGGCCAAGAATCGAGGGGGCCTTGCGGCCCCCTCGTTTTGCCCGCGAACTTGGCGGTTCCGACACCCGTCAGTTCCGCGGCGTGTCGTTGTCCTCACGGCTGGGGGCGGGGTTCTCGACCGGAAATTCGTCCTCGGCCTGGACTTCGAGGCCGGGATCCGCGGCGGCGACCTCCATGTCGTCCGCCGCGCCGAAGCTCGCCGCCAGGGCGGCCAGATCCACCGGCATGATTCCGGAGTCCTCTGTCAGGGCCGAGACCCGGGCCAGGCTGACATCGGCCTTTTCGTAGCCTTCGTCGGCGGTCAGGGCCGCGGCATAGGCTTCGCCGGCGGCGGTGAAGTGACCGGTGCGCTCCAGGGCCACGCCCAGGTTGTTCTGGAAGACGGCCACGCCGGATTCGATCTGGACGGCCTTGGCCAGGGCGGGCAGCGCCTCTTCGTAACGGCCCTGCTGGATGAGGATCAGGCCCAGGTTGTTCAGGCTCCAGACGTCTTCCTGGTCACGGCTCAACACGTTCCGGTAACTGGCCGCGGCCTCGTCCAGCTGACCCTGGGTGTACTGGATGCGTCCCAGGACCCGGGTGGCGGCAAGGTTGTCGGGGCTGGCCGCCAGGGACAGTTCGACCTGCTGCCGGGCCTCGTCCAGGCGACCCTGGGCCAGCAGCACCCGGCCGTAGTTCACCAGGCTCTTGGCGTGGTCCGGCTTGATTTCCAGGGCGTGGCTGAAGGCCTCGCCGGCGGCGTCCAGGTCGCCGGCTTTCCATTCGCTCAGGCCGAGCATGTAGAATCCCCAGGCGTTGGCCGGGTGCTCGTCGGTGTAGAGGGCGAACATCCCGGCGGCCTCGTCGTACCGGCGATCGAAGAAGGTTTTTTCCGCGGCGTCATAGGTGACCACGCGGGGTTGGATGACTTCGGCGACGATGGCCACCGGTTCGGCGGCGACTTCGTCCGGATGTTCGGCGATGGCTTCGTCGTTGACCGCGACGGCGGTCTGGGGCTGGACCACTTCGGTGGCCACGACCGGTTCGGTGACCAGTTCGGCGCCTTCATCCTTGGTGGAAACCTTGATGCCGACAAAGACGGTGAGGGCCAGGACGAGCACAAACATGACGCCTGCTTCGGCGAACTTCATTTTGCGCTCCTTGGCGGTGGTGAGCTCCTGCTTTTTCATGACAAACTCCTTTTTTCCAGGTGAGGCGGCGGGTGGGCCCGCCGCGTGGTCGGCGATCTCACGAGGGATAGGGCAAGGAGTCGGCCAGAATCCTGAAATTCATTAAAGTGTCTTATTGCAATAGGTTAAACCTCGAAAAACATAAGCCAGGAAGGTGGTGTGTCCAGGCGGACACGCTCTTCCCGTGTGGAGCGGGCCACAAAAAAGGACCCCCCGGGGGGTCCTTTTTCGAGAAAACAGGATGCGGGTCAGTCCAATTGCCGCCACGAGTCGGGCACCATGTCCGGGTTCACCATCATGATCGGTGTTCCTGGCACCAGCGTGAGGGCCTTCAGGTACTCGACATCATAGGCGGACAGCCCGAAGGCCCCGACAAACGGATCGACCGCGAGGGTCGCCCCGTCGGGGCCATCGTCCAGCCCGTACCATCCGGCCAGCACCGCGTTCAGGCGGTCTCCCAGACCGAAAAAGCCGGGGAAGCGGGGACCGAACGAGGGCCACTTGATCCAGGGGCGCGGCGGATATTCGACGATCTCGATTTCTTCCCAGTCGCCGATGCCGGCCAGTTCCCGCGCGCGGACGATGGCGTCATCCAGCGAGCCGAACCGGTCGCACAGGCCGTGGTCGATGGCGTCGCCGCCCATCCAGACCCGGCCCTGGGCCACGGCCTGGACGGCCTCGTCGGTCATGCCGCGACCGGTGGCCACCGCGGAGATGAACTGGTGGTAGCTGCCCATGATCAGGGTCTTGATGCGCGCCAGTTCGGCGGGATCCAGCGGCCGCCGCGGGATCCCGCCCAAAAACGGCAGGTTCACGGTCTTGAACAGGTCGGCCCGGTCGCCGCGCTGCACGACGGACGAGGTGATGCCCACCTTTTCGGTCAGGCCGTCGTCCCAGGCCCAGCCGCCGATCACGCCGATGGACCCGGTGATGGTCATCGGGGTTGTCAGGATTTCGGTGCCGTCCATGCTGATCCAGTAACCGCCGCTGGCGGCCACATCACCCTGGCTGACGATCACCGGTTTGCCGGCCTCTTTCAGCTTGCGCACGGCCTCGGCCACGAGGTCGCTGGGCAGGGGGTCGCCTCCCGGGGAATCGGCGCGCAGGACAACGGCGGCCACGCTGGGATCACGCGCCAGCTGGCGCAGATAGGCGCTGGTCTTGCGCCCCTTGATGCCCTCATCCATGGCGCAGGGACCCACGGCAAAGACGACGGGAATCTTCCGGAGCTCGCCCCACTGGTCGTCCCAGAACTCGTGGTACGTTTCCACCAGGGGGATGGGCCACAGGACGGCGTCCTGCAGCTTGAGTTCCGGGGCCACCTGGTCCCACCGCGCGATGGCGTCGACCAGGCCCAATTGCAGGGCGTCTTCGGGCGACAGGATGGTCTGCTCGTTGACGATGCCATCGAAAACCGCCGGTGTCAGGCCGCGGGATCCGGTGACGCCGTCGCGGACGGTTTCGTAGAGCACGTCCACGATGCGCTGCCGCTGCACGCGGTCGGCCTCGGACATGCTGTCGCGGCTGTAGGTCTCCATGGCGCTCTTGTATTCGAAGTAGCGTAATTCCTGGAAGCCGATGCCCAGCTTGGCCAGAGTGCCCTTCAGGTAGCTGCGTCCCAGGGCGTAACCGGGAAGGGCCACGTACCCATGGGGATCGATGGTCAGCTTATCGGCCACCGAGGCCAGGTAGTAGGTGGTGGGGTCCACCCGGTCGATGTGGATGATGATTTTCTTGCCCGCCGCCTGCAGCTCCTGGAGTTTTTCCCGCAGCTCCCAGATGAGGGACGGGCGCCCGCGGAAGCCGGCCAGGTTCAGGGCCACGCCGTCGAAACTTCCGCTGTCCACCAGGCTGTTCAGCAGGGGCAGAAGGTCCAGCCAGGCCACGCGCCGGTCGTCGAATAGCCGGTATTTCTGGTAGGTGAGGACCTTGTTCTCCAGGCTGATCGGATAGTATTTCTTCCCCTTGGTCAACCATTCCCAGCTGGAGGGGAAGCCCCGGAACGGAGGCTGGGCGCGCACCAGGGCGCTGGTGCCCAGCAGGTCGCCGTCCTGGTCGTAGACCGGCATGGCGGCGGCCTGGTACGAGCCGACGGTGACGCCGATCAATCCGGAATAGTAGAGGTCTCCGGTATCCGGCTGCTGACGCGCCTTGAAGCCCAGGTGGATGCCCCGGATCGGCCGCACTTCCAGCCCCGCGCCCCAGACACCCCGCTTGAAGAAGGCCTGGCCGTCGTCGACGGTCCAGTCGGCGTAGAGAGTCAGCCAGCTGCGGTTGAAGGGGCGGACACCCAGGTCGAAAATGTACTGGGCGGCATTCGACTGGAGGCTCCAGGCCGCCGACGCGCCGAACGTGGTCCAGCTGCGTCCGCGGGTGACCAGGCCGGCAACCAGGGTGTCCTGCCGGGGGGGCTGCGCCTGGGTCCCGCCGTTGGACCAGCGGTAGCCCAGACCGAAGGTTCCCGCCCGGCCGCCGCCGGCCAGGCCCAGCTGGTAGTCGTAGATCTTGTAGCTGCTGGCGGTGGTGCCGTAGGTGGTGGTGTTCATCGCGAAGTTCACGTTGCGGCCAAGACCGAAGCCGTAGTTGTCCAGTCCCTGGCGGATGCTGCGGTCGTTCCACCAGAAGTCGGCGCCGCTGCGGTCGTTCAGGGCCCAGGCCCCTGGATTGAACAGGCCGCCCACCGGTCCGGCGGACACTCCGGGAGTCTGGGGCAGGAACCAGCTGTCGGTGCGGTAGTCCAGCAGGGGCAGCGGGTCGCTTTCGGCCAGGACGGGTAAGGCGGCGGCCACGGCGGCCAGCAGGACCATCACCACAAGAAGCGGGCGGCGGTAAGGGGACATCAGGACTTCCTTTGGATCATTTTTTCAATCCATGGCGCCTCATGATCTTCAAGAGGCTGCTGTGGTCGGCCAGGCCCAACTGGGCGGCGGTGTTGGTGATGTGCCAGTCGTTGCGCTCAAGGGCGGTCAGGACGATCTGTCTTTCGGCGGCGGCCTTCTGGTCCTTCAGGGTGCCGCCGGCCGCGGTCCCGGATTTTCCGGTTTCGGGAAGGACCGCACGGCCGCCGGTGATTTCGGCGGGCAGCAGGTCGACGGTGACGACGTCACCGGTCCCGGCGATGACCAGGCGCTCGATGACGTTACGCAGTTCCCGGATATTGTTGCGCGACCAGTCGTAACCCTGCAGGGCCTTGGCGACCCCGGGGTCGAGGGTCTTGGCCTTGATGCCGAACTTCTCGCAGGTCAGGGCCAGGAAATGTTCGGCCAGGACGGGCACGTCGCTCAACCGCTCACGCAGGGGCGGCACCTGGACCACGTGGGTGTTCAGGCGGTACAGAAGATCCTGCCTGAAGCCGCCGCCGGCGACCTCGCCCTCCAGGTCGCGGTTGGTGGCCGCCACGACCCGCGTGTCGACCTTGACCGACTTGTTCGAACCCAGCCGGGTCACCTGGCCGTCTTCCAGGACCCGCAGCAGCTTGGCCTGGGCGGGGGCCGGAAGTTCGCCGATCTCATCGAGGAAAAGCGTGCCCCCGCCGGCGCTTTCGAAGGCTCCCTTGCGGGTGCGGTCGGCGCCGGTGAACGCGCCGCGTTCGTGGCCGAACAGTTCGCTTTCGACCATGGTCTCGGGCAGGGCGGCGCAATTGACCGCCACGAAGTCGCGCAGGGCGCGGCCGCCGGCGTCGTGCAGGCGGCGGGCCACCAGTTCCTTGCCGCTGCCGCTTTCGCCGAGAATCAGAACGGGGCTGGGGATGGCGGCCAGACGGTCGATCTGCTCCTTCATCGCCACCGCGGCCCGGCTTTCCCCGATCAGGGGCGAGTCGTCGCCGCTCTGCCGGCGCAGCCGGCTGACTTCCCCGCGCAGGCTGGCCCAGGCCAGCGCGTTTTCGACCTCGCGCACCACGCGCTCGAGGGGTTCGTCCTTGGCGATGAAACTGTAGGCGCCCAGCTTGACCGCCCGGGTGCAGCGCTCGTAGCTGCCGGTGCCGGTGTAGACGATGATCGGCACCCGGCTGCCCTTGCGCTTGAGGGTGGCCAGGACTTCGAAGCCGTCGACGCCGGGCATCTCGAGGTCGAGGATGACGCAGTCGACATCCTCGCTTTCGATAAGGGCCAGGCCCTCGCTGCCGCCGGCGGCGGTCAGGGTGTCGAAACCGCCCAGACGTTTCAGGTCATAGGCGTACTGGTCGCGCAGGGCGGCGATGTCGTCGACGATCAGGATCAGGCTCATGTCACTCGGTCCACACTGTCGGGGATGGGGAAGGACAACGTAAAAGTCGTACCATGACCAGGTTCGCTGGTCACCCGGATATTTGCCCCGCAGTCGGCGGCCAGGCGCCGGACGTTGCTCAGGCCCAGGCCGGTGCCGCCCTGCCGGGTGGTGAAAAAGTCGGTGAAGATGGCGTCCAGGTTTTCCGCCGGGATCCCTTCGCCGGTGTCACTGACGCTGACCAGGATGCGCATCTGTTCGAGGTTGGGATCCTCGTCCACCGTGGCGTCCACCGTGACCTGGCCGCGGCCGTCGGGAAGACTTTCCAGGGCATTGCGGATCAGGTTGTCGAAGATGCGCCGCAGGCTGAGGGGGTCGGCCTGGATCGGCGGCAGGGAGCTGGGAACGGAATTGACCAGCTTGGTGTCCGCCGCCGCCGAGGGATCGTCCAGGGCGGCGGAGATGATCTCGTACAACCGGCAGGGTTCGTTGCCCGGGCCGGGACTGAGCCGCGCGTAATGGGTGGACAGGTCCTCGAGGTAGGCCAGGCCCCCTTCGAGGGTATGTTTGCGTTCGGCGAACACGGAGTTCAAGCGGTCGGGATCTTCGGCGGCCACCTCTGACAGGTGCCGCAGCACGTTGCGCAGCGGCGTGATGCCGTTGCGGATGTCGTGGTTCACCTGGCGGGCGATCTCACCCAGGGTGGCCCGGTTCTCGGCCGAGCGGAGTTTTCGCACCCCGTCGCGCAGGCGGACGGTCATCTCGCCCAGCAACCGGGACAGGTGGCCGACTTCGTCCTTGCGGGTGGAGGAGAAATCCACGTCGAGGCGGTCGAGGTCCAGATCCCGGGTGAGGTCGGCCAGCTGGCGCAGGGGGCGGCTGATGCGTCCGGACAGGAAAACCGCCAGCAGGATCGAGGCGCAGACGGCCAGGAACAGGACCGCGCCCATTCTCAAGTTCATATCCCGCAACAGGTTATTCAAAGAGGCGCGGTCGTGGGTAACCAGGAGCCAGGCTTCTTCCACCGTGCCCTCGACGATGACCGGCATGGGCTCGGCGCGCACGATGGCGCCCTCGCGGCGCAGCCGGTATTCGGTTTCCAGCACCGGCCGCCCCTCGGCCAGGCGGTTTTCCAGGTTTTCGGTGGTGGCGAAGGATCCCTGGGGCCAGACCACGGCCAGGCCCAAATCGCCGTCGCGGTTCAGGCTGGCGAGCCGTTCCCGGTCCAGGCGGTCGCCTCCGGTCAGATAAAAAGTGCGGCCGCCAAGGGTCACGGGCCGCGAACGGGCCAATGCCAGAAAGGATTCCTCGGGGGTGCGGGTGGCGACCAGGGCCTGGCCGCCGCGGGATCGTTCGAGCAGGGTGTGCAGTTCGGGATCCAGCGCGCCGTAGGCATCGCGGAAGTGGCCGCTGCTGACGGTGCGGCCGGTGTCGTCCTGGATCAGGAGCATGTCCAGGTCCATGACCGACATCTGGCGCGGGGCGAAATCCAGGACGTAGCCGCGAAGGTCCTCGCGGCCGCCGACGGTGCCCAGACGGAAGTTGTTGTCCGCGACGATGGTCCGGGCCAGCTTGTCCAACAGGGTCGCCACTTCGCGGCTCTGGCGGTCGAGGTCGTCCAGGACGATGCCCATCTGGCCCTCGACCCGGGCGGTGTCCAGCTCGGTGAAGCGGTCCTGCACACTGGTGCGGATGGTCATGATGACCACGACCAGGGGCACCACCGCGAGGGCCACCGACCCGGTCAGGATCTGTCGGCGGAGGTTCACGGCGTGTTCTCCGTGGCCGGGGGTGTCGACGACCGGCCCAGCCCCGCCAGCAGGGGCGTGCCGTCAAAGGCGAGACCCAGCCCCGCCAGATAACCCCGGGTGATCAGCCAGGAGCGGCTGACCGCCAGGGGGGTGACGAGGCCCAGGTCGGTCAGGCGAATCGCCGGGGGCACCGACGGCCTGTCGGTCTCGCGATCGGCTCCGGCCAGGGTGTCGGTCGCCTGTTCGGGCAAATCGAGGGCTGCTTTCTGTAGCCAGGCGGCCTGGCCCAGCAGCGCGGCCATCTGCAGGCATCCTGTGGGGTACAGCTGTTCCACCGGCAGCACGAAGGCCCCGGCCATCTGCCATTGCAGGGCGAACTCGAGACTGCCGTCGACCAGGGCGGCGGTGCGTGTCGAACCTCCGGCCAGCGCGCCCAGCCTCTGCGCCATTTCCCGGGCGCCGGGATCGTCGCCGGGATAGGCGAGCACCTGGCCATCGAGATTCTTTTCGGCCAGGTTCCAGTCCAGGCGGGCGCTGGCGGTTCCGGTGACCGGCCCGCTCAACTGGGGACAGGCCCCGATTCCCCCGGCGGGGAAAACGATTTCCGGCCAGGACCGGGCCGACACGGCCGTCACGTCGCGCGCGGGATCAAGGCGGGCGGCGGCCTGTTTCCAGCGCGAGGGACCGCTCGGATTCATGTCCGGAGGGCAGATCAACAGGTACAGTCGGGAATAGGGCAGGGGAACGGGCTCGAAGCCGGGCGCGTCGCGGAAGAACCCGACCGCTTCCATGTCCCGGACCAGGGTCAGGTCCAGGTCGGCGGCCACCAAGTCGCGGGGGTCGATCCCGGGGGTGATCCGGAATGTCAGGCTCTTCCAGCGCGGGGCATCGGGGTGCTGCGCGTTGGGAAGGCATCTGAGGTCGGGCATGGGCTCGGGGTCGGAAGCCCGCAGCCGGCAGGGTCCGCTGCCGACGGGCCAGGTCCAGCCGGGCCGCCGAACCGAAACGGCGGTGGCGGGATGGGCCATCAGCATGGGGAAGCGCGCGTGGGGTTCGGGCAGGCGGACGGCCAGCCGTCGGGCATCCACCGCGCGGACGGTTTCGGAGCGGGCGTTGAGCCAGGCCCAGGGCGACGTCGCGGCGCGGGCGGCGGCCGAGGATTCCTGGATGTTCCCCCAGGCCTGGACCACGTCGTCGGCGGTGATCCGGGTGCCGTCCCAGAAGCGGGCTCCTTCGCGAAGGGTGAAGACCCAGGTCGTGCTGTCGTCGGTGCAGGTCCAGTGTTCGGCCAGGCCGGGTCCGACCCTGCCCGCGCAGTCCACCTGGACCAGGGTTTCGTAGAGCTGGGCAAAGACGACGCGTTCGGAAAAGTTGTGGGGAAGGGGCGCGCGTCCGGGCTGGACCGATTCGGTCAGGGCAAAAACGAACGCGCCGCCGGGCTGGGCTTCTCCATTCAGGATGTCGCAACCCTCCCGTTCCGAAGACAGCGAGGCGCCGCTTTCGGCGGGCCAGAGGTCGACTTGCGGGACATCTCCGTGGCCATGGGAGCCCGAACCCGCGGATCCGCCGCAACCGGCGCACCACCACAGCACGGGGATCATGAACAAGGCGATTCCGGCAAGCCGGCCTGCCAGGGGGTGAAAAAACCGGGGGGAGGTCATCGTATTCCCTTCGGGGGTTGAATCGATCCGTCGATTCCGTGGGGCATCATACCAGAGAAATCCCCGCAAAAACATGAATCTGGCCTTCCGCCACGGATATATCTTCAAATCCGGCGGGACATCGGCCATTATCAGGGAAAACCTATTGGACATGGAACCCGTTGACAGAAGCAAAGGGAATGCCTGGATCTTGAATAATCCCAAATGTCCAACGTGCGGTTTCGTTTTTCCCTGGCGGGAGGCCCTGAAACAGATCCTCGGTCCCTCGCGCCGGGCCCGGTCCCTGTGGGGGGCCTTGTGTCCCGAATGCGGCGCGGAGCTGAAGGTTCCCACCAGCCGTGCCCTGCTGATCGCCGCGTCGGGAATTTTCTTCGGCAGCCAGACCTCCACCCTCCTGCTGCTGGGCGACTACACGGAGTTCGAATTCTGGCTGGCGAAACTGTGGATGATCGTGGGATTCTATGCCATCGCCATCTTCTTTTTCCTGACGCTGGAGGCGGTGGAATGAACCGCAAACGGGACCTGCGCGCGGTGCTGGTGGTGGTGCTGGTCCTGTTGGCGGGACTGCTGCTGGGGCCGAACAAGGCCGACGCCATGGTCCCCGAGGACATCCTGACCATGAAGACCGTGTCCCTGGGGGATCTTTCTCCCGACGGACGGTACCTGCTTTTCGGAGTGGCCGCCTGGGACCCCGCCAGAAAATCCTACCGAACGACGACCTATCGACGGGACTTCGAGGCCGGGCGCGACCTGCTGGTGTTCACCCCCGAGGATCGCGCCTCCGGGGCGGTGTGGCGGCCGGACGGCAAGGCGATCGCCTATCTGAAATCGACGGACCAGGGAACGGAAATCCGGATGATGGAGGCCGATGGCAGCGGACGCCATCGGATCAGCGCGGGAACCGGGGACTTCGGACCCCTGGTCTGGTCGCCCGACGGCACGGCCCTGGCGTGGATCCGGTCCGCCGACACGGGATCAAACCCCGGGGAGCCGGGGTCCTTCCTGGTGGCCGACGGGATCGGCTACCGGCACCTTGGTGACGGGTACCGCGAAGGCGCCCTGAAGCAGCTGTTCGTGATGGACCTGGCCAACGGCGAACCCCGCCGCCTCCTCGACGCCGATCTTGACGTGCGGTCCTGCGACTGGTCCCCCGACAGCCGCAACCTGGTTTTCGAGGCCAAGGCCAAGGCCGATCTGGGCTGGAACCTGAACACCGACCTGTGGGTCGTGGCCCGGCAGGGGGGTGACCCGCGGCGCCTGACGGACAATCCGGGCGCCGATCGTCTGCCCCGCTGGTACCGTGACGACGCCATCGCCTACATGCGCGCCACCGATCCCCTGTGGGAAAGCGCGCCCAACCTGATCGCGGTGATCGATCCCGCAGCGGGCGATTCCGGCAAGATGAAGCTCCACGGGACGGGTTTCGACCATTTTTTCTACAAGTGGAAGGAAGCGGACGGGAAATTCTACGTCCTGGGGGCCAACCACGGATGCCTGGACCTGTACCGCCTCGAAGGTGATCGCCACGAGGCCCTGACCGACGCGGGTTATGGTTTCCGAAGCATGGCCATCGCCGGCTACAAGGTGGTCCTGATGGGGTCGGGCCAGACCCTGCCGGGCGCTTTGTTCGTCGTCGATCTGGCCGAAAAGATCAAAGGGCCCCACCATCCGCGTCTGATCTTCGACCCCAATGCCGGCTGGAGACAGGAAGTGGGCCTGGTGGAGCCCGCGCGCTTTGCCGTCGAGGTCGGCGGGAAAACCATCGAAGGCTGGTACTTCAAACCCGAACACCTCGATCAGGGCCAGAAGGCCCCGGCGGTCCTGAGCATTCACGGCGGACCCGAAGGAATGTACGGCGGCTACTTCCTGCCCGAATTCCACATCCTGCCGCGCTTCGGATACGGGGTGGTCATCGCCAACCCCACCGGCAGCACGGGCTACGGAATGGAGTTCCAGGAGCAGATCCGGGGCGACTGGATCGACACTCCGGGCCGGGAGGTTCTGGCCTGCCTGGATCACGTCATCGCCGAGGGATGGATCGATCCCGACCGCCTGGCGGTCATGGGCGGAAGTTACGGCGGCCTTCTGGGGGCCGCGCTGACCACGCTGTCGGACCGTTTCCGGGCCGCCGCCCTGGACCGCATGTATCCCGACCAGATCAGCTTCTGGGGCACCACCGATGAAAAGTGGTTTCCCGAATGGGAATTCCGGGGCAAGCCCTGGGAACCGGAGGCCCGGAAGGTCTACCTGGCCAATTCGCCCTGGGAGCAGGTCCAACGGGTGAACACTCCGACCTTGATCAGCCACGGAATGCTTGATTATCGTTGCCTGATCGCCGGGGCCGAAATGTGGTTCTCGGCCCTGCAGTCCCGCGGGGTGCCCTCGCGGTTCATCCGTTTCGAAAACGAGGGCCACGGCATTCGCCACGCGGACAACCGGGTCTTCTACCAGAATCAGCTTCTGGACTGGTTCGACGTCCACGTCCTGGGCCCCAACAGCGTCGTCGATGACGACACCGCCACGGGAATCGATGACTGAAACAATCCTGGCAACCGCTTCCCCCGCCAAAAGAATCAGCCTGTGGCTGATGGCCGCCGCCATGGTGCTGATCATCGGGCTGAAATCCCATGCCGGCCCGGGCCCGGTGCCCTGGCACGTTTTCGGCTGGCCCCTGCTGGCGGCCAGCCTGGCGGTGGCCTGGGTCCGCGAACGCGAGGGCTCGTGGTGGAAAACCACGGTCATCCTGGCCTACCTGATCGTCGTGCTGTTTTTCACCCGGATCGATGGCGACACGAGTGACGCCCACATCCTGGAACTGGCCCTGGCCCTGGGTGTGGGCATCCTCCTGATCCCGGCCCTGCTGGCCAAATACTGGATAGGGCAGGCCCTGGACTACAGCTGGTTCCGGGGCCGCTGGTCGCTGAAAATGTGGCTGTGGCTGCCGGCGGGTTTTGTCCTGGCCTTCACTTTCATGTGGCTGTACTTCAACGTCCTGACCCCGACCCTGCACCACAGCTGGCCCCTGCCCCTGGAAGGCCCCCGCACCGATGCCATGTGGCGGCTTTTCTGGGGCTGCAACTTCATCGGCGTGTGGGACGAACTGGCTTTCATCAACCTGGTCTTTGTCCTGCTCAGCCGGCACTTCCGTTTCGGCGAGGCCAACCTGGCCCAGGCCGTCTTCTTCACCAGTTTCCTGCACGAGATGGCTTTCGTGGGCTGGGGCCCTGTCGTGATCTACGCCTTCGCTCTTGTCCAGGGGTTCACCTACCGGAAGACGGCGTCGCTTTTCTATATAGTTATCTTGCACTTGATGATTGATTCAATTCTCTTCTATATGATTGCCAATAGGTGGTATCCTGGTTGGGGGTGGCATCCGTGGTAGGTGGGGGTCATGTTCCCCCTTCACGGCTTAACGCTCCCTGGGGACGCCTTTATGGGGTCTGAGTTATGGTTCGGTCACGATGCACCGTGAAGGGGGAACATGACCCCCACCTACCACGGATGTCACTCGCACCTGGGCACCATCGGAAGATTAAGAGTGAAGCGAATCCTTTTTACAGGGCTGATGATTTTTGTTGCGGCGACTTCGTCGGCCGTTGAGCCCTGGACTGAACTCGAGCCGGGGCTGGAGTTAGCTCGCTTTGATTCCAAGAACAGGGAAGCGGCGGCCTGGGGAGACTTGGTGGTGCTTAGGGTTGACCCGGTGGTCTGGGATCTCACGATTCTTGCGGCCGAGACGCAAGACGATGACCGGAACCGGAACATCAAGGAATGGTCCGAGGGGTTTGAACTCATCGCGGCCATCAACGCGGGCATGTACCAGGCGGACAAGAAGACCCATGTCGGATTCTGCCAGATCGACGGCCTGGTCATCAGTCCCTATCCCAACAAGTACCGGTCGGCGGCGGCCTTTGATCCGGTGGATGACACGGATCCTCCCTTTCGCATCTTCGATCTGGATGAAGTGGCGCTGGAAGATGTCACGGCGCGGTACGCCACGGTGGTGCAGAACCTGAGGTTGATCAAAAGGACCGGAAAAAACCGCTGGGAAGAGTCCAAGAACCGGTGGCGCGAGGCGGCCCTGGGGGAGGACAGCCAGGGCCGGGCGCTGTTGATCTCCTGCCGCCGAGCCTGGTCGATGCACGACTTCAACGAACTCATGCTGGCCCTGCCGTTGGACCTGGTCTGCGCCCAGCATCTGGAAGGAAGCGGGACGGCCCGCTTCTGGCTGAGCCATCCCGCCTATGGCGAATGGGATGAACCCGGTTACCCCGGGCCGGACCTCCCCATCATTCTGGGAGTGACCCGGTCGCCGGCGGTTTCGGGGTCGGACTGAACCCTACCTGACGATGGTCAATCGATCGGTCAAGGCCTCGTTCCCCAGATTCATCCGCACGAAGTAGACCCCGCTGGCGACGGCCTGGCCGCCGCTGTCGCGTCCATCCCAGACCAGGACCCGGGTGCCGGCGTTCATGTTGCCGGTGTACAGCCGGCGAATGCGGGCGCCGCGGGCGTCATGAATGTCCACCGTGATCTCGGACCTGCCGGGCAGGCTCATTTCCACGCGTGACGAGGATGCGGTCATGCTGTCGAGAACCCGCAGCCGCGGGCCGCGGAGGACGACCTCGTCCACGCCGCTGACCACCCCGCTGACCGAAAAACCGATGGGCTGGCTGAGAGAAGTCCGCTGGACCCCGTCGCCGGCCCAGGCCCGCCACCAGTAGTCGCCGTCGGCGAGCGAAGGGGCGGTCCAGGAGGTCTGGGCGCCCGCTTCAGGAATGTTGTCCGCGCCAGCGACCAGATTGGTGCACAGGGCGTCGCTGTAGATCCGGAAACCGTAGACCACCACGTCGTCGAGACCCTTGGCTCCGGGGGCGACGGTCAGGACCGGCTCGGCGCCGACGGTCTCTCCTTCGGCCGGCGAGATGGCCTGGGGCGTGGTCTGGGCCAGGATCAGGCCGGGATTGCCGGTCAGCACCAGGTCGTCGATGTACCAGCCGTCCTGGGTCACCGAATAATCGGTGTCCATCAGGAAGCGGATGGCGAGATCCTGCCCGGCGTAATCGCCCAGATCCAGGTTGACCTGGTTCCAGCCTGCGCTGCCGGTGTAGGAGGCGAGGGTGTTCCAGGGCCCGCCGTCGGCCGAGACCTGGACCCGACCGTAGTCGTAATCCAGTTCGATGCTGTACCGGTGCCAGAAGCTGAGGCCGGTGGCCTGATAGGTGGCGGTGAGATAGGCCGCGTAGGAGGACTGGTCGGGATAGTTGCCGGCCGGAGAGTCGGTCAGGCTGGTCGAGGCCGAATGGTATTGACTGCCGGTGGTGCCCCAGGAGCCTTCGGTCGTCCAGTTGGCCAGCCCCCCTTCCAGATCGTCGCTGAGGAGGTTGACCGGCGAGCCGATGGTGAAGCTGAGGGGATAATCCAGGTCGCCTTCGGGCATGTGCACCGTCACCATGAGCTGGACCAGATGGCCGTTGGGACAGGCCGCATCCACGGTCAACGGGATGGGATTGCCGGCAAGGTTGGCGGTGCCCAGGACACCCAGGCTGCTGATGGTCCGGGTGGCGGAACCCAGCTGGATCCAGGGATCGTCGGTGGTGACGGTGACGTCCAGGCCGCTGACCGCGTCGTACACCGACTGGTTCTCGACGGTGAAATCGAGGGTGCCGCCCTGTCCGGGAGCGAGGTTCTTCGCGTTCGGCGTGACCACGGCCGAATGGGCGACCACGAAGGCCCCGGCGACACGCATCAGGTAGATGTGGGGCCAGATGTTCTCCTGGAACAGGGCCTCGCGCCGGCTTTCGGCGGGCCAGAAACCGTCGCTGCCCGAGCCGATCTCGTTGCTGAAGGAATAGACGAGGTCATGGTCGGTCAGGTCGCCGTAGACCCAGTCGAAGGTGCCGCCGTTGACGGCGTAGTTGATCGTATCATAGGGCTGTCCGGGTGCGTAACCGTTGTACTTCACCATCTCGGAGGCCATGTGCTGGAAGATGGCCGCGTCAGGGGCGGAACTGGAGGTGTAGCCCCAGGGAATCAGGGTGTAGTTGCCGTAGGAGTGGATCGTGTCGTGGGTGCGGAACTGGCGGGTGATGATGAAGTTCATCATGGCCTGGATCTCGGGCTCGCTGCCGGCGTAGGGCCCGCGGTAGACCTCGTTGCCGGGGTCGGGACTGCTGCCGGAATTGTCGTAACCCCACTTGTAGGGGTAGTTGCGGTTGGGATCGACCCCGAAGGAGCCGTCGCCGTTGTCGCGCCGGTTCTTGCGCCACATGCCGCCGCCGGCCGGGCTGTTGGTTTCGTTGAAGACCGACCCGTCGACGTTGACCACCGGCACGATGTAGAGCTCGCGGTTGTTCAGCAGCCAGGTGATTTCGGGATCCGAGCCGTAACCCTGCGCCAGGTATTCGGCGAACATGATGGTGAATTCGGAGGACATGATCTCGCGGGCGTGGTGCATGGCGTCGATGAGGATTTCCGGTTCGTTCTCATCGATGTCCGGGTTGTCCGAAACCCGGAAGGCCCACAGGTCCCGTCCCTCGCTGGTGGTGCCGATGGACCACTTCTCGCTGATGACCTCGGGATAGAGCAGCCGCAGGCTGTCCACGAAGGCGATGGTTTCGCTCCAGGTGTGGTAGATGCCGTACCCGGCGCCCTTGTCGGGCGAGGCATAGGCATAGGCGGTTTCCATGTCGACCTGCAGGATGTTCAGTTCCAGACCCGAGGACCTGAGGAACGCCAGGTCGCGAGGGTTGGCAACGATATGGGCCACGACTCCCGGTTTGACGTAGGCGACATCCAGGTGTCCGCCGTTGGCGCGCAGGAATTCGACGCCCGCGGGGGTGTCGAGCCTGATTTCGACCAGGGCGTGGTGGGGTTCGGCGGCCTGGGCCAGGCCGGTCAGGCACAAAAGGATGAGGCTAAAAAAGAAAACAGTCCGGGTGGGGGACATGGAACGGCCTCCGGGGGTCGATGGAATTCCAGAATATCCAGACAATTCTACAGGATATCGGCGCCTGTTTGGGGATTAAACCTACGGAAACACCGCTCCCCGGACAAACGCCGGACCCCCTCGCGCAGGGAGTCCGGCGTCACTCGCGCACTGAAATGATTCTACACCATCTATTTTGACTTGTCGACCTCGGCGCAGGTCTTCTTGACGGCGTTGACCGAAACGGCCAGGGCCTTCTTCTCCTCGGGGGTCAGCTTGATCTTGACGATCTCCTCGATCCCGTTCCTGCCCAGAATCACCGGAACGCCCACGAACAGGCCCTTGACGCCGTACTCGCCATTCAGGTGGGCGGCCACGGGCACGATCTTGCGCTTGTCGAAGGCGATGGCCTCGACCATTTCGAGGGCGCTGATCGCCGGGCTGACGAAGGCCGAGCCGCTGCCCAGCAGACCGACGACTTCGCCGCCGGCGCCGCGGGTGCGCTTCTCGATTTTGGCCAGGGCCGCCTTGCTGACGAACTGCTCCACGGGCAGGCCGTAGATGCGGCAGGCGCTGCGGATGGGCACCATGGTGTCGCCGTGCCCGCCGAGAACGACCGCTTCGACGTTTTCGACCGACACGTTGGCTTCCTGGGCCACGAAGTACTTGTAGCGGGAGGAGTCCAGGACGCCGGCCATGCCCATGATCCGGTTGGGCTTGCAGCGCAGTTTCTTGAACAGCCGGTAGACGATGGCGTCCAGCGGGTTGGCGATGGAGATCACGAACGCGCCCGGGGCGTACTTCTTGATGCCGGCGGCCACGAAATCGGTGATCTTCAGGTTGGTGGCCAGCAGTTCCTCGCGCGAGGGGAAGGTGCCGTCGGGCTTGGCCTTGCGGGGAACGCCGGCGGTGTTGATGACGAAGTCGGCGCCCTCGAGCACCTCATAGGTCTTGCTGCCTTCGAGGTTGATGTCGCGGCCGTAGACCGGCGTGGCTTCGGCGATGTCCAGGCACTTGCCCTTGGCGAATTCGGGGGGCGCGACATCGACCAGCCCGACGTTGCGGGCCAGACGGCGGGAGACGATTTCCGAGACAAGGACGCCGCCGATATTGCCGCCGCCCACGATTCCGATTTTGTTGATCATGTCACCAGGCTCCTTGCTGGAAAGTTCAACCGCGATGGCTCATAATGTAAAGGGAATGAGACATTTTCCTCGCTCCTGCAGGTTAACATTCAGACCGGCGCATTTCCAGAAGATTCCCGGGCTTGAAACCCCACAAAATCGCTTCACTTTTAGGTTTGGACGAACGGAAAGAGGTTTCGGATGGCCCCCACGCCGCCCAACAGATGGGACGAACGCTACGACCACGAGCGCTTCTTCTACGGTGAGGAGCCCAACTATTTCGTGGCCCGGCAGCTCGAGGGATTGGCCCCCGGCCGCGGGTTGTTCCTGGCCGAGGGGGAGGGGCGCAACGCGGTCTTCGCCGCGGGCCTGGGACACACCGTGACCGCCGTGGACAGCAGCGCGGTGGGTCGGCGCAAGGCGTTGGCGCTGGCCGCGAGTCGGGGTGTCGAACTGGAATACCGGTTGGGAGACCTGACGGCCGACGGCTGGGATCAGGAGACCTGGGATTTTATCGTGTTGTGTTTTGTGCACCTGCCGCCTGAGATCATGCCCCGGGTGCATCGCGGGGTGGCTTCCAGCCTGGTTCCCGGCGGCCGGATGATCCTGAATTCATTTGCCAAGGCCCAGCTGGGCCGCAAGTCGGGCGGTCCGCCGAGCCTTGAGCTGCTGCATGATCTGGGGGAGTTGCGGGGCCAGTTCCCGGGCCTGGAACTGGAAGGCCGGGAAACCGAGGTCGACCTGCGGGAGTCGGTGGGACATCATGGCCTGGCCATGGTCATCGAGTTGACGGGCGTCAAATAAGGGGCGGCCTCAACCGAACGCGCCGGCCACGGCGATCCGCGACCAGTCCTCGAAACTTCCGCCCTCGGGGCCCTGCTGGGGGGCCGTCATCTTCCCGAGCTCGGCGACCGGAATCCAGCGGGCCTGATGGGGCTCGGCCTGCGCGCTGACCAGTTCCATTATCTGGTCGTCGGTGTCGGGCAGGACATCCAGGTCCACCTTGAAGACCACGCCGAAGTGAACGGCCGAGACATCCTCGCTGTCGGAGTTGATGAACCCGATCAGCGACAGGGAGTCGGCGCCCGGATTCAGCCCCGTCTCCTCTTCCATCTCGCGCAGGGCGGTGGCCAGGACCATGCCGTTGGTCTGCACCTGGTCCTGGTCGCGGTCCAGGGGCTCGATGTGTCCGCCGAAGCCCACGGACCACAGTCCGCCCAGCCTTTGCTCGGTGTGTTTGGTCCGGCGCTGGTAGCACAGGACGCGGGCGTCGTCACCGGTCCCGCGCTGCAGCATCAGGTAGGGAATGATCTGCTTGTAGTGGGAATTGACTTCCATGTAGTCGCGCTCGGCGAAAAACAGGTGGCTGGTCAGGTCGTCCAGGTCCACCGCGTCGGGCTTCAGGAATCCCTGGGGACTGAGCCCGGGGAATAGGTGTTTACGTTCGACGACGAGAATGACGCGCAATTTCCTGGTCCTTGGTTAGAATTCGATCCGGGACATGTATCGTTTGAATCTGCTTTCGGGGGGCGAATGTAGCACATGGTTGACGTTGGCGGAAGCGCGGCGGAGGAATTCGGCGAGTTCCCGGCAGTGCGCGTCCTGGAACCCGTCGAGAAGGACGGCGGCCACCGTCTGGTCCACATGGTCGAACTGGGGTTTGAAGGCCATGGCCATTTTCGTGGCCAGGAGATGATGCGACCGACGGTCGGATGGGTTGGGCTTTCTTGTGACGTAACCGGCTTCAGATAGGCGAGTTACGGACCTCGATACCGTTGATTTGTCCAGCTTCATCAACCGGCACAAATCCCTTTCCGTGATGCCGTAGCAATCCATGATCGCCACCAGGACGGCCGCCTGGCCCGCTCCGAGGCCGAGGTGGTCCAGGTATTGATGTTTGAGTGTCAGCATCTGGCGGACCAAGGTGACCAGGACCAGGGGCAGGTCTGTTGTGTTCATGTTTGAAAATCCAAGTTGGTTGGGATACCAACTATTTCCGGGAGGTATTTCCTCGGTAATCAGGAGAGAAATTTAGTTGGCATACCAACCAATCCAAAATTCAAACACCTCACCTCAACCCCTGACCACCGCGTGCCACCCGCCGCCTAAGGCAAGAACCGTCCCACATTGGCCAGCTTCTGCGGAAGATACTCATCGATCACGTAGTTCAGCCCGTGTTTGGCCAGCGCCTGCTGTTCCGCGCGGACCCCCATCTTGATCAACTGTTCGAGGGCCAACTGCCAGGCCCGGTAATGGAGGATGAAGGGGTCGTTCTTCAGGGCGTCCTTGGCCCGTTTGATGTCGACGTCCTTCAAGGGATGCGTGGGCAGGTCGTAATCGATGATGTCCTGCGGCGTGATGCCCAATAAATGGGCCTGCGGCACGCAGAAATACTCGTTCAGGTGGGCCGCGTTGCCGCTGCCGACCTTCAGGGTCCGGTAGATGTTGGAAAAGCCGTAGGGGTCGCCGTCGACGAACACGTACACCGGCAGGCCGTAGCTGTCGGCCAGGCGCCGCACGAAACGCCGGCAGGCGCGGGTCGGCACGCCGCCAAGCGAGATCAGGATGCAGTTGGCCGACTTCCAGTAGTTGTGCTTGACCAGGCGCTGGAACATGCCGGCGGTCTCGATGCAGAGGATGAACTGCGCGTCGGTCTCGAACTTCAGATCCTCGACCGAGATGGGGATGCTGTAGGCCCCGCTGCCGAAGCGGGTGCAGTCGATCCGCAGTTCCTCGCCGGTGTCGCGGTCGTGGTCGATGACGACCAGGCGTCCGGCCACGTCACCGCCCTTCTCCTCGGGCACGAAACCCAGCTGTTCCCGGTTCACGCGGAAGAAGGCCTCGACATCTTCCATCACCGTGTCGGACTCGGGCTGCTCCTTGAAGCGGGCTTCCTGCCAGTTCTTCGAGACGTAGTAGGCCTCCCTCTTGGTGGCGATGTCGTCGGTCTCGATCAGTTCCTTCGACAGGGCCATCATTTTCAGGGTCTGGGCGAAGGTCTTGACCGTGTTCACCGTCAGGGTGCGTTCCTTCTCCTTGCCCTTGAGCTTGAAGTAGCCGGTCGAGGCGCTGTAGGTCACGTTGGCCAGCGAACGCAAGGGGAACTTCATGGCCGGCTTGTCACCCAGCAGGATCTTCTGCCGGATGATGTTCGACTCGCTGCGGATACGCCGCGACACGGGACTGAAGGACGTCCGCTTGGACTCGGTGTCGGTGGTGTTGGTGCGCGGGGGCCCGGACTTGGCGGCCGTCTTCTTGGCGCCCGTCTTCTTGGCGGGAGCCTTCTTGGTCGGCACCTTCTTGGTCGGCGCCTTTGCCGCGGACCCGAAGCCCAGCTCGCCCTGGTTGGAGGCCGGTTTTTCGGCAACCTTCCGGGTCACCTTCTTCGAGGCCGGCTTCTTCTTGGTGGTCTTTTTCTTGGCCAAGGTATCTGTCTCCGGAGCTTAGAGTTTCCTGCTGCGTTCGAGGGTGTCGGTCAACGTGGCGATGACCTCTTCCTTCTCGGCGTCCGAAATCGCCAGGATTTCCTGCAGGGCCTCCCCGATGTGGGGAATGTACTTCTGGATGTAGCTCTGTTTCTTGAGGGCGTCCTTTTCGCGGGCCCGCCGCTTGATGTGCTTGCCCAGGCGCCGTCCGGCCTCCTGCAGGGCCAGCTTCATTTCCTTGATGATCTCGGGGTAGTGGGCCACCGCCTCCTTCGACTCGGAGGTGAACGGCACCCACACCGAAGCCATGTGGATCAGGATGACCAGCGGCCCGGTGGGCAGGGCGCCCTTGCTCTGCTGAAGCCCGTAGCTGCGCCAGTTGCTGGTAAGCACCGATTTGTGGACCGCGCAGGCGGAGGCCTGGTACAGCAGCGGCACGCGGTTGGCGAAACGCATGACCTTGGCCAGTTCGTCGCCGGGCAGCTTGCCGCCGTAGGCCAGGCCGACCTCGATCTGGAAGGGGTTGCCGCGGTACACCGAGGCCGGCCGGGTGACCGAGGTGTAGAACTCGGCCTCGACGCCGGACTTGAGCCCCGCCATCACCAGTTCCTCGCCGATGGGAGACAGGCAGTCGGTGGGCGGCGCGGCGATCCGGGTCTCGGCGATCGCGTCGAGCAGGTTCTGGATGTCGTCGCGCACCAGTTTCTTGGGATTCTTGCGGGGCGGCAGGCCGGCGGTCTCCAGGATCTGCTCGGCCGTCTTGGGTCCCACGCGGCAGAACTCGTCCTTCAGGAAGGCGTTGATGTTCCGCGACGAGGTGTCCTTGAGCATGCGGGCCAGGATGCCCAGCTCGACCCCGTAGGGATGGGGTTTGATCTCCACCGATTCCGGGGGCAGTTGGGTTGTGGAATTGGGGTAGACGAGCACTTCACCCTTGGGGTTGCGGTAGGTCAGGTGCAGGTGGGGATTGGCGATGGCGGTCTGCTCGAGATAGTTGTCCACCGAGTGCTGCCCGCGTTTGTAGCTGCCGGTCAGGTGGATCTCGATGCGGGTGCCGTGGTCCTTCTCCCAGATGGTCTCGTCGCCGGTCAGGATGTTGGGCTCGTTCTTCTTCATGTCGAGCATGATCTGGAAACGGTGGGCGGGGTGTTTCTTGCCCGTCCGGCTGTAGATGGTGACGGGCTGGCCGGTGGTCAGCTGTCCGTACATGCCGGCGGCCGAGATGCCGATGCCCTGCTGTCCGCGGCTCTGCTTCAGCGAATGGAATTTCGAACCGTAGAGGAGCTTGCCGAAGATCTTGGGAATCTGGGCCTTCACGATGCCGGGCCCGTTGTCCTCGATGATGATCTTGTACCGCTCCTCGTTCTGGGAGCCGGGTCTGGCGGCGCCGGCCGTTTTTCCGTTGCGGCCGCTTTTGCCGTTGGTTTCGGGGGCCTCGCTCTGGCTGCTCAGTTCGGCGCCCAGGTTCAACGGTTTGTCGGGACGGATCTCCACTTCCAGGACCGGGACGATGCCGGCTTCCTCGCACGCGTCCAGGCTGTTGTCCACGGCTTCCTTGATGGTCGTCAACAGCGCCTTGGCCGGCGAGTCGAAGCCCAGCAGGTGGCGGTTCTTGGTAAAGAACTCGCTGATGGAGATTTCGCGCTGGGTGGCGGCCATGGATTCGGCGTCTTTAGCGATGCGTTTTTTCTGGGGCGCGGCCATTCACGGATCCTTCCGGGTGTTGGCAAATCCCTTGATTCCTGGACTTTCTCAGGAGATGCGGAGACCGGAACAGTAAATTACGGATCCCCGTCAGGTCAACTAGCGATATAGGGCGCGCAGCGACCCGAACGACGTTTTTTCGGTCGGCGCGATGATGTCGGTGGTGAACTCGAGGCTGAACATGCCGGTCCCCAGTTCGGCCGGGGCGTTGAAACAGTCGACCCCCAGGTAGACCTGGACCTCCTGGTCGGACTCGTTGCGATAGGTCAGGGATTCCAGCTGGCCGGCGGTTCCGTCATTGACATAGTCGAGGCAGACGGGACTGGTCCCGCAGCCGTCGAACAGCCAGAAGCCGATGTCCAGCGTCGAATACACCTGGGTGAGGTCGACGGTGAACTGGCTGTAATCCATGCCGCCGAACTGGTTGCCCACCGCGCCGGGCATGACCAGCGAAAACCAGGTTTCCCCGCCCTTCAGCAGAATCGGGCTGCAGCGGTAGCCGGTGAGGGAGTCGAGCTTGTTCCAGAGGTTGCCCTCGAAGGAGGTGGAGGGCTGGGCCACGTCCACGACCGTGGCGAACCCCGGGGCGCACACATAGGGGGGAAGGCCCACGAAACCGACCGAAATGTCCACGGTGTAGGGGCCGGCGTCCCCGCCGTAGCCGTCGATGATCAGGAAATAGGTGCCCTCGGTCAGGTCGACGGCGAACTCCGTATTGTCGCTGACGATACACGAGTCGGTGTCACAGGCGTTGAGCAGGAAGAGGTCGTGGTCCACGTCCGGGTCGAGATTGACGATCTCGGCATGGATCTGGAGCGTATCGCCCTGGGCGACCACCATTTGGTAGATGTTTTCCGGACCGGACTCGTTCCAGGGGGCGCAGGGGTAGGACGTGACCTGGTTGGTCCCCCCGGTGGTGTCGCCGACCAGGCTGCCGGAGTAGCCCAGGCCCAGGTTGAGGGCCGCGATGGGCGTGCAGTCGATGGCCGCCCTCATGTAGGAATAATCGGGGGAAGGGGGCTTGAAATTGCCGCTGCCCACACTGTTCAGGACGGCCGCGGACAGGGTTCCCACCCCCAGCAGGACGCAGCAGCATACAAGCAACGCATTGCGAGTAAATGACATAACCGGGTTTTCCCATCGGCTTCTCAGGGGGGTCCGCGTGATTTGCCCCGCGTGGGGGGACGGTTCGGCCCTCAATTTAGCATATCCGGGGCCGGGATGCGAATACCGGAACACCGCGGCGTTCGGCGGATTTGCTATTTTCAAATTTGGTCACGGGTTGGTCGGACATCATATTTCTAAACGGATTTGTCCGGGGGCCGACACTTGAGCGGTCACCCCATCGCCCCTCGATTCGCCAAGGAGCCCGGAAATGAAAGTCAACTTCGTCGACCTCCAAGCGCAATACAAGACCATCAAGTCGGAAGTCGACCAGGCGATCGCCGATGTGGTCCACAGCTGCGCCTTCATCAATTCCCGGGGCTTCGAAAACGATTTCGCCGCCTACATCGGCACCGAGCACTGCGTGGGCTGCGGCAACGGCACCGACGCCCTGTTCATGGTCATGCAGAGCCTGGGGCTGGGCAAGGGCGACGAGGTCATCACCGCGGCGAACACCTTCATCGCCACGGCCGAGGGCATCGGCTGGACGGGCGCCACGCCGGTGTTCGTGGACTGCGATCCCAAGACCTACAACCTCGACCCGACCAGGATCGAGGCCGCCATCACCGACAAGACCAGGGCCATCGTGCCGGTTCATCTTTACGGGCAGCCCGCGGACATGGATCCCATCATGGACATCGCGGCCCGGCACAAGCTCATGGTCATCGAGGATGCCGCCCAGGGCCACGGCGCCACCTACAAGGGCAAGAAGATCGGCAACTTCGGCCAGGCGGCCTGTTTCAGCTTCTACCCCGGAAAGAACCTGGGGGCCTACGGGGACGCCGGCGGCATCGTCACCGACGACGCCGATCTGGCCACCCGCCTCCGCAAACTGAGCGACCACGGCAGCAACGTGAAATACCAGCACGATTTCGAGGGCATGAACAGCCGCCTGGACGGAATCCAGGGGGCGGTGCTTTCGGTCAAGCTGCGGCACCTGGACAAGTGGACCGACCGGCGCATCCAGGTGGCCCGGCGGTATTCCGAGGGCCTGAAGGATGTCTGCGTCACCCCGCAGGTCATGGACCACGTGCGCCACGTGTTCCATCTGTATGTGATCCAGGTGAACAACCGCGAAGAAGTGATGAAACACCTGCAAGAGCAGGACATCGCCAGCGGCATCCACTACCCGGTGCCCCTGCCGGTGACCCCGGCCTACGCGCATCTGGGCTACAAGGCCTCGCAGTTCCCGGTGGCCTGCGGCATCGCGGACAAGATCATGAGCCTGCCCATGCACGGCGACCTGACGGACGAGGATGTCGATCTGGTCATCGCTGAGGTCAAAAAGGTGGCAAAATAACTCCTGATCTGCTATAATTGCGTTCTGATCAGATATGTCGGGGCCGGGTTCAGCCGGGCCCCGGCGAATTTTTAGGGTAAAACCCGCGTTCAGGCGGGTTTCCGGGGTTGGAATGATTGACATAATGGAAAACCAAACTACTTTGATTAATGCTCGCCTAGCCGCCAGGTCCTTGTGGGGGTCCATCCGGTAAAATTGGTAAAGATATTACGGTTGCGAACGATAAGACCATCGGGACCAGGCCTTTTTGCGCCTGTGAAAGACCCTTGGCAGAAAGTTCCAACCGGTCGCCGAAGTTCGGGATCGATTCCCGAAATCCCTTGTGATGGAGTTGTGGCGTGTCCAAGATTTTCGATGCCTACCGGAAAAAAGTCGGGAACATGCCCGATCTCTCCATGGAGATCGGCAAGGCGGGGTCCATATCCCTTTACCCCACTCCCGAAGGGGCGCAGCAGGCTGATTTCAGCAAGCTGGCCAACCGCCTGCTGGGGTTGCGCCTGGAAAACCGGGGTGCGGTCCTGGGATTCGCCTCGTCGGCCGCGGGCGAGGGCTCGAGTTTCGTCTCCTACAACACCGCCATGTACCTGGCCACGGCCTACCACCAGAAGGTGGTCTGGATCGACGCCAACTTCATGAGCCCCCAGAACAAGCTGATTGGCCAGGACCGAAACACCCTGAGTTCCCTGCTGCAGCATCCGGAAAAGGTGGGCGACCTGATCGCCTCGGACAACCCGATGCTGATCGCCGGAGGAAACCTGAACGAGGCCCGGGGATTGGTGGCCGACCGGAGGTACGGGGAACTTTTGTCCAATCTGGCCCACCGGTTCGATTTCGTCATCCTCGACCTGCCTCCGGTGCTGAACTCGACCGACTCCGCCCTGATGGCCGCCGGCGCCGACGGATTCCTGCTTGTCATCGAGCAGAAATACCTCAAGGTGGAAGTCATTGAACATGGTTTACAGGGGTTGAAAGACAAGGGAGTCCATCTGCTGGGCACCGTCATCAACCGCAGGACTTTTGACCTGCCCAAGGTCATCTATGATCGGCTGTAGGATGGGTATGAAGATGAGTGGAAACGGATCGCGGGTTTCGGCACTGATGGCAGGATTGGTCCTGCTGGGTGTGCTGGGGGGATGCGGGGGTTCGCACCCTGAAGTGGTGCGGTCCGATTTTGTCGAGTTTACCCCCGAGGAGAAGGCTGAGATCGCCGCCAGGTCGGGCAGCGAGTACCAGATCCAGGAAGGCGATATCCTAAAGCTCGCCTTCTATTATCAAAGGGAGCTGAACCAGGAAGGAATCGTTGTCCTCAACGACGGGTCCGTCAACCTGGTCGGCGTCGATCGCATTCCCGTGGCGGGATTGACCATGTCCCAGGCGGACTCGGTTATCAC
>Ga0210065_1000011_pt1 | contig 70791 bp, 54 predicted proteins | sample Muzzi_PWB_D1_FD_185533 | JGI IMG/M metagenome (GOLD analysis project Ga0210065, IMG submission 185533) | Wetland microbial communities from San Francisco Bay, California, USA, that impact long-term carbon sequestration - Muzzi_PWB_D1 (SPAdes) | ecosystem: Environmental > Aquatic > Marine >... | reverse complement strand
CCCGGCGACCGATAACAAACTCCACCGGCCAGGCAGCCAGGTAGATTATGTAGCCCAAAATTGTGAGGTAATAGCCGAAACTCATTTTTACAAAACCCGCCCCATCTGTTGTCCAGCTGATGTCCTGGTACAGTGTCAATACTCCGGCCAGGAAATACCCGCCAACCAGGATCTCCAAAACCCCGATGGGCCAAAGGGTCTTTCGGTTCCTGAGAATTTTTCGAATAAGCAGGAAGACCAGGGGCCAAGTATAGAAAATGACAAGCACTGATGTGAGCCATGGCCCGGGCTCCGGGCCAGCCTCATGCCAGAGATACCCGGCCAGTTTTACCTCTCTTGGACCCAATGACCGTCGCTGCTGTACGGACCATTGAGCTTTTTACTTTCGAATTTGTTTGGTTGTGCCTTTGAAATTGTGTCCGGACCCAGTTGAGCCCCAATAAGGGCTCTTTTGGGCGGATTATAGGACAAACAGCAAAAAGAGCCACCCTTCCCTCCTTTAATGTCCGAAAATGGCGAGACACCCCCGATTCTTCCTGTAGATTGTCCTACATGAACCTCGACCCAAAAATCTGCTACCGCGCCGTCAAGAGCCGCGATCCCCGTTTCGACGGCCGCTTCTTCACCGGCGTGAAGACCACCGGCATCTACTGCCGGCCGGTGTGCCCCGCGACGACCCCTCACCAGAAAAACGTGGTGTTCTTCTCCTGCGCCGCCGCCGCCGAAAAAGCCGGTTTCCGCCCCTGCAAGAGGTGCCGTCCGGAAACCTCGCCCGGCACCCCGGCCTGGCTCGGCACCTCAACCACCGTGTCGCGGGCGCTGCGCTTCATCGGCGAAGGCTGCCTGGATGAAGGCACCGTGGAAGAACTGGCGAACCGCCTGGGCCTGGGCGGTCGCCACCTGACCCGGCTCTTCGAAGACCATCTCGGCACCACCCCGGTCGCCGTGGCCCAGACCCGACGGGTGCACTTCGCGCGCAACCTGATCCAGGAAACGGATCTGCCCATGGCCCGCATCGCGCTGGCCGCCGGGTTCGGGTCGGTGAAAAGATTCAACGTGCTGGTCAAACAGGTTTTCGGCGCGACGCCCACCCAACTGCGTCAACGCGCGGGGACGGTCACCGCCGTGGGCGACAACCTGGTTTACCGTCTGGCGTACCGCGCGCCCTTCGACTGGGACCAGGTGATCGGTTTTCTCGCGGGTCGCGCCATCCCCGGGGTGGAGGACGTCACCCCGGCCGCCTATCGGCGAACCATTGCCGGGGAAAACGGGCCGGGGATCCTGGAAGTGGCCCCCGTTCCGGGGCGCGACTACCTGCTGATGAAGGTTTCCCTGCCCGAGTTGAACGGCGCCATCGGGCTGGTGGACCGGGTGCGCCGGATGTTCGACTGCGGGGCCGATCCCGCGGTCATCGGCGCTTACCTTGGCGCCGATCCGCTTTTGAAACCCCTGGTCGCGCGCCGTCCCGGCCTGCGGCTGCCCTCGGCCTGGGATCCCTTCGAGATGACGGTGCGCGCCATCCTGGGCCAGCAGATCTCCGTGGCCGGCGCCACGACCATCGCCGGACGGCTCGTGGAACGTTTGGGCACGCCCCTTGCCTCTCCCTCCGGAAACCTGACCCACGTCTTTCCCTCGCCGGACCGGGTTGCCCGGGGCGACCTGGCGGGAATCGGGCTGACGGCCAAACGGGCCGGGACGGTGAAGTACCTGGCGTCGGAGATCGCGGCCGGCCGGCTGGTCCTGGACGCGCCCCTGGGCATCGATGAGTTCGCCGCACGGATGGTCGCCCTGCCCGGCATCGGCCCCTGGACGGCCCAATACGTGGCCATGCGCGCCCTGGGGGAACCCGACGGTTTTCCCGCCAGCGACCTGGGGCTGAAACACGCGGCGCCCGGGGTGGATCTGGCCCTTCGGGCCGAAGCCTGGCGACCCTGGCGCTCCTACGCCGCCCTGCACCTGTGGGCCAGCCTGAACGATTGATTTTTTTGGAAAGGACCGCCATGGACACGATCTGGTTTGCCGAACTGAACAGCCCGCTGGGGAAACTGACGCTGGAAAGCGACGGCGTGGCCCTGACCCGCATCCGCCTGCCCGAAGAGGATTGGCGACCCGACCCCAAGGTGAAACGCGTGCGCAAGCCCGAAATGTTCACCGAGGCCGCGACCCAGCTGAAGGCCTATTTCCGGGGGGAGCGGACCACCTTCGATCTGCCCTTGAAACCCGGGGGCACCCCGTTCCAGAGGAAGGTCTGGGATCTATTGAGGAACATCCCCGCCGGAGAAACCATCACCTACGGAGAGTTGGCAACCAGGGCGGGCAACCCCAAAGCCCACCGGGCGGTGGGCGCGGCCAACGGGCGCAATCCGCTGCCGATCATCATCCCCTGCCACCGGGTGATCGGATCCAACGGAAAGCTGACCGGTTACGCCGGGGGGCTGGAGGCGAAGAAGGCGTTGCTGGAGATCGAGGGCGCCCGGCTCAGCCGTTGTCCCGCTTGATCTCGTTGATGGTCTGATCGAGGCGTTGCAGGAAACTCGAGCGGTCCTTCGGCGTGAACGGCGGCGGCCCCTTGGTCATCTCCCCCTGGTCGCGAAGCATGGTCAGCAGGTGACGCGAAGCCAGGGCGTCGGCGATGTTGTCGTCGGTGAACGCCCGGCCCTTGTGGCCGAGAACCCGGGCTTCCTTGTCCAGGCAGCGGGCGGCCAGGGGAAAGTCGCCGGTTATGACGATGTCGTCTTTGGCCGCGTTTTCGGCGATCCAGTCGTCGGCAACGTCTGGCCCCCCTTCCACGATCTGGAACTTGAACCAGCTCCCGCTCGGCACCCGCATGTACGAATTGGCCACCAGCGTCACGTTCAGGCCATAGCGCTGGGCCACCTTGTAGGTTTCTTCTTTCACCGGGCAGGCATCGCCGTCGATGTAGATGTGCAGCATCGGTTCGTTTCCCCTGAAAATCCTGTTTGCACCCCACCGGGATGCCCATATTGTGGAGTCAGCAATATAATCCACAAACCGCCAACCGGGGAAGAGTCATGGCCCTGAAAGTCGAAGTGTCCGTCGGTGAGTTCCTGGACAAGATGATGATCCTGGAAATCAAGTCCGAGCGGATCAAAAGCGAAGCCAAGCTGGTCAACGTGCACCGGGAACTGGAGATGCTGCGCTCCACCTGGGCCGCCTCGCCCCTGGGCGACCGGGACACGGGCGATCTTTTGCCGCGCCTGAAGGCCGTGAACGAGCGGTTGTGGGACATCGAGGATGCCATCCGCCGGCAGGAAATCGCCGGCACCTTCGGCGACGAATTCATCCGTTTGGCGCGGTCGGTCTACGAGGAGAACGACGAGCGTGCGCGGATCAAATATGAGCTGAACCAGCGGTTGGGCAGCGATCTGGTCGAGGAAAAGGAGTATCCCGACTATGCGCCCCCCTCCGGCCGGTCGGGTTGAGGGTGGGTTGCGGGTAGGTAAAAAATCCTGAATTGGTTGGGATGCCAACCAATTCGCGATTTACCAAACACCCCTCGCCCCGCCTACGCGTCCATGTCCTTCCAGCGCCGCGCCATCCGCGCGAACACCACCAGGGCGATGATCGCCGCCACGCCGATGCCAGCGAACGGGAACCACACGTTGGGGCCGGGGCTGTAGGTATTCCACAACAGGTCGGTGGCCGCGGTGGCGTCCAGGCCGGTGACATCCTGTAGTTTCACGAAGGCGTCGGTCCGCATCACGCCCAGCGTCGTGTCCAGCGAGCCGACCTTGCCGTCCCACACCGCGCCTTTCAAAAAGTCGGTGTGTTCGGCCAGGTACTTCTGCGCCAGCACCGCCTTTTCGCCGAAGTTGCCGTAGACGTAACCCTGCAGCTTGGCGCCAATCAGGCCGCCGATGCCCACCGGAATGTTCACGTAACCCAGGTACAGGCCCTTCTTGCCCGGCGGCGAGATCAGGCCCAGGTACTCGCTCTTCTTGGGGCCGGTCAGCATCTCGCCGAACGAGAAGCCGGCCACGCCCAGCAGGAAGATGCCGCCCACGTTGGTCAGGCCGGAAATCAACACGCCGGCGGTGGCCATGGTCATGCCGATGACCATCGATTCCAACGTGCGCATCTTGCGCACCAGCCAGGAGATCGGGATCACCAGCAGCACGATCAGGACCGCGTTCAGGTTGATCAGCAGTTCCTGCGGCACCTGGGGCCCGCGGTCGGTGTCGACCGCCCAGCTGTCGGGCAGGAAAGGCACGCTGCGGATCCAGCCCGCCACATCGCCCGAGTCGTTCCAGTCGGTCACGAAGTTGGGCTGCAGGTCCCACAACGCGTACATCATCAGCCAGAAACAGCTCATGATCAGCAGCCAGGTGACCAGGCGCATGTCGCCCAGGTTGCGCAGGGTGCGCCAAAGAACGCGCAGCGGGCCCTGGGTCTTGTCGGCTCCGGACTCGAAATCCTTGAAGGTGAACAGCATCAGGTAGTTCAGGCTCATGATGGCCGCGGCGGTGAAAAACAGCGCCTGCCAGCTGTAGCCGGTGCGAATGAAGTTGGCCAGCACCGGCGCGCTGGCCGCGCCCACGTTCACGATCCAGTAGAAGATGCCCCAGCCCATCGAGCTGTTGACCTTGGTCAGGTTGTGCGCCAGCGAGCCCTGGATGCTGGGCTTGAAGAACGCCGTTCCCGTGGCCAGGACGATCACGCCCAGCAGGAAGCCCGTGTACGTGGCCAGCGTGCCCATCATGATGTACCCGATGATGTTCAGCGTGATCGACACGAACAGCGATTTCTTGTAGCCGTACCTGTCGGCGAATCCGCCGGTGAATGTCGGCAGGATCGACTGGAACGCGAACCAGAAGGCGTAGATCGTTCCCTTGTCGGCGGCCGTCAGGTGCAGCCCGTTGGGATCGTCGGCCTGCATGATGTAGATGGCCACCACGCTGCGCACCGAGTAGTAGGCCAGACGCTCGAACATCTCGATGATGTTGAGCATCCAGTAGCCGATGGTGAAACCCATGATCATTCTGCGTCCGGAGATGTCGGTGCTGGCTGCGGTCACGGCTGGCCTTTCTGGGGACCGGGATACCGGTCGGGGTAGTTGGTGATCACCGCGTCGACGCCCAGGTCGATCAGGCGGTGAAACTCCGCGGGTTCGTTGACGGTCCAGACATGGACCAGCTTGCCGACGCGGCGCGCGTCGGCCATGAATTTTTCGTCGATCAGGGATTTCTCCGCGCTCAACACGTCGACCGGCGCGGTGAAGATGCCGGGGGTAAACTGTCCCGGGCCGAAAATTACCCCGACGTTCAGATGGTGGGCCTGCTGTTTGACGGCCGCGGCGATCCGGTGGTCAAAACAGGTCACCAGGCTCGCCCGGGTGCAATGATCCTCAATATTATTATCATGAAGTGTCCGAATCGCCAAATCCACAACGTCATTTTCGTGCCCGTGGAGCTTGAGTTCGATGTTCAGGGGCAACCGGCCGCGAGTGAATTCGAGCACGTCCTCGAGGGAGGGAATCCGCTGCCCGGCGAATCCGGGACCGAACCAGGCCCCCGCGTCGAGGGCCTGCAATTCGGCCAGGGATTTCTCCCACAACGGCCCCGAACCGCTGGACGTGCGGTCCAGCAGCTCGTCGTGAAATACGGCAAACCTTTTGTCCGCCGTCTGTTGGATGTCGATTTCGGCCATGTCCGCGCCAAGCGCGATGGCTTTTTCCAGCGCGACGATGGTATTCTCCGGGGCGTGTCCCGAGGCCCCGCGATGCGCGCAGTTGATGATCGAAGGCATGATCTCGGCCCCTACCCGGATTCAGGATGGCGAACATGACCGGCTCCCGCGTCCCAAGATACACCGACCGGCCTTTCCCGGCCTACTGCCACCTTCCGGGCGTGACGCCCCACCCCACGCGCAACCCCGACGGCCACTCTTTCGGCCTGCCTGATCTGGGCCTGCCCGACCTCAATCACGAAAACTGGCGCAAGAGCGAAGAATATCTCTACGGCATCGACCTGTTCAACGGCGGTTTCTGGTGGGAATGCCATGAGGCCCTGGAGGGGCTGTGGCTCGTCGCCGGCGTCCACAGCGAAGCCGGCCACGCGCTGCAGGCGGTGATCCAGTGCGCGGCGGCGCACCTGAAGACGGTGATGGGGAAACCCCGGGGAGCCATGCGCCTGCACGACCACTCCCTGCGGCACGCGCAGTGGTCGGGTTCGCGCAAGCTGGGTCTCGACCTGGAGGCCATGGTCCGGGATACGCGGGCATTCATCACGGTCGAGGAAACCGAGCCCGCCCTGCTGGAATTGAATTTCGACTGACCGGCGCCGCCGGCCCGGTCAGGCGTGTTCGATATTCGTGTAAAGCGACACTTCGTGCTCGATCGTCAACAAATCCCCCACGCTCAGATTGTGCACGTTGTCCTGGCCGTTGATGCGGGCCAGGATTTCCAGCTCCCGGCGCATTCCCTTGGCAAAATTCACGTAGCGCTTCACGGACAGGTCGATGTCGAATCTTTGACGCAACTCGGGATCCTGCGTGGCAATGCCCACCGGACACCGGCCCGTGTCACAGATGCGGTATTGCTGGCAGCCCACGGCGATCATCGACGAGGTGGCCAGGGCCACGGCATCCGCTCCCATCGCCAGGGCCTTGGCGATGTCGGTGCTGTCCCTGAATCCACCGGTGACACACAGAGTCACACGGCTGCCCTCACGGTCCAGGAAGCGACGAGCCCGGTGCAGGGCGAAAATCGGCGGAAGGCAGACGTTGTCCTTCACGAAATCCGGACCGGACCCGGTGCCCCCGCCCCGGCAGTCGATGGTGATAAAATCCGGCGCCGCGGCCAGGGCCACCGCCAGGTCCGCCTCGATCCGACCCGCGGTGAATTTGATGCCGATGGGCCGCCCGCCGGTCATCTCCCTCAACTCGGCGACCCGGTGCTGGAGATCCTCCGGCGAATTGATTCCCGAATGCCGCCCCGGTGAATGGCTGTCCCTGTCCCGCGGGATGCCGCGGATGGCCGCGATCTCCTCGGTTATTTTCATGCTGGGAAGCGTGCCGCCCAGTCCGGGTTTGGCCGCCTGGCCAATCTTGATCTCGATGGCGTCCGCCAGTTTGATGTTTTCCTCCCGGTGGGAAAACTCCGCCGTTCCCAACTCGTAGATGTAGATGCCCGCGGCCGCCTGTTCCTCGGGCAGCATGCCGCCCTCTCCGGAGCAGGCCGCCGTGCCCACTTCTTTCGCGCCGCGGGCCAGGGCGATCTTCGCCTCCCGGGACAACGCGCCGTAGGACATGTGGGAAACATAGAACGGGACGGTCAACTCAAGAGGGTGGGCGGAGTCCGGACCGATGACCGTCCGGGTCGTCACCGGTACGTCGCCGTTCAGGGGCATCGGGTCGAGCTGGGCCCCCCGGAAAAGAACACTGTCCCAGTCGACGAACTTCCTTTGGGTGCGCATGGGCGACGAGGTGCTGACTCCCGTCCTGGCCAGGGTCGCCACCCGGGCGAACCTGGTTTCAAAGTCGTCGTGGTCGCGGGACCATTCCTTCAGGTAATCATTCAAGGGGTTGGCCGGGTCGGTCTCGGGTTTGGGCGCGGGTTCATCGCCGGCGGTGGTTTCCTTCAATTCGAAATCTTCCTGGCCCGCCCCGCAAACCGGACACTCTCCGGGCGGATGGTCTCCATCGTGTTCGTATCCGCAGATCTTGCAAACCCAGGTTTTTTGAGGTTTTCCCGACATGGCTCATCCTGTTCGCCCGAGTCCAGGTTCCGCCGGGTCAACCGACCCGTGAATTCATCACAGAGTATGCCCGGCCTGCCGGAACCGCATCACTTTCCGGAATAATCAGTACGCGTCGTGTTCCTTTTTCTGACGATTTTATTTCCAGGAGTGTTACGATGGCCCCCACAGTAACATCGGATTCAGTACCCCGACGACAGGAACCCCGCATGCGGAAATCCCATCCCATTCTGAGCGCCCTGGCGCTGACCATCCTTGTCGCCGGCTGCGGCGGCGGCGGAGAGTTCGCCCAGGAAAAGACCGTGATCGATTCGGCCACCGCCTCGATGGATACCTTTTCCGAGGCCGTGGAGGGCACCGACTCTCCCGACGTCCTGGCCGGCATCATGAACACCTTCACCGAGGAACTGGCCGTCATCCTGCCGCAAATGAAGGAGATTTCCACCGTCCATCCCGAGTGGGAAACCGATCCGCCCGAGGAACTGGCCGATTCGTTCGAGAAATTCGCCGCGGCCAACGAGGCCTTCAAGACCTCCATGCCCAAAATGATGCAGATGGCCGGCCAGAACCAGGATAACGAGGCGTTGACGGCCGCGATGGAGAATTTCCAGGCGACCCTGATGGGCATGTAGGCCACCACAATTACCAAAAAAAGAGGACCCCCGGGGGTCCTCTTTTTATTTCCGGCAGAACCTGTTCAGATCCTAGGACATCCCCGGCAGCGGAGGCTGGACGATGTATTCGGTCGGAAGCTTACCCGTCAACAGATTCAGGAAAGCCACGATGTCCGCCACCTGCTGATCGGTCACCGTCATGCCAAGCTGGTACCGGGCCATGGTCCGCACCACTTCGTCGAGGGACTCGACTGATCCGTTGTGCAAGTAGGGGCCGGTCTCCGCCACGTTCCGCAGCGAGGGCACCTTGAAGAAATACTTGTCGGTCTCGTTGCCGGTGGCGTTGAAGCGTCCCATATCATCCATGGGGTAGACTTCGACCAGGCCCATCTTCTGGAAGAGCGAGCCGCCCAGGTCCGGTCCCACGTGGCAGGCGGTGCAACCGATTTCCATGAAGGTGTCGAGGCCGCGTTTTTCCTGGACGGTGATGGCGTTGCCGTCGCCGGCGAGCCAGAGGTCCCAATCGCCGCGGGTGACCAGCTTGCGCTCGAACGCCCCGATGGCCAGGGCCGCGTTTTCCAAGGTGACCGGTTCTTCTTCACCGGGGAAGGCCGCTTCGAACAGGGGGCGGTACTCGGGAATTCCGAGCAGGACTTCCTCCACCGCTTCGGGCGAGGGCATGCCGTGCTCGATCGGGTTCAGGATCGGGCCCTTGGCCTGGGCTTCGACCGTGGGTTCGCGTCCGTCCCAGAACTGCGCGACGTGGATGGCCGCGTTGTACACCGTGGGGCTGTTGCGAGGGCCGAAGGTGCCGTCGAAGCCGCGCGAAGTGGCCAGTCCGTCCACCCCGTACTCATCCAGGATGTGGCAACTGTTGCAGGAAATCGTGTTGTTGGCCGACATGCGGGTCTCGTAGTAGAGCACGCGCCCCAGGTCGATCTTGGCGTCGGTCAAGGGATTGTCCTTGGACTCCATCACCTTGGGCATGCCGCCGAAAAGGGTTTTTTGCTGGTCGGTGGGCGGTCCCCCGGCCGCGGTATCGGCAGGTTCTTTGCTTCCGCAGCCCGCGAGGGCCGCGAAGGACAGGATCGTGAGGATCAGCAGGGCTTTGATCGCACTGTTCATGGATCTACATCTCCAGGTTGAAGGCCGGTTTCCCCTCGTACTGGACAAACTTAGTTGCATATATTCGCAACTTCAACCTAGTAGAATAGTAGGATTTCCGGCCTGCGGGAGCTGGAACCGTGGGAGTCAGGGAACGTCGGAGGGCCCCATCGTCTCGTCATACTCGGCCAGCAATTCCTTCTCCCGGTAGGCGAAGGTGGAGATGATGCTGGCCAGGTTCCGGTAGTTTCCGGCGATGGCCTGGGTGCCGCCCTTGAACAGTTCGGCGTAGATGATCTGCCCCACGGTCAACACCTGCGCTTCGTAACGATCCTGTAGCGCGTAGATCCGGGACATTTTCATCACCACCGAAAATTCGGTCTTGGACAGGGCGCCCGTTTCCGAAGCGGTGGACCAGGCCGTGCGCGACACCCGGGCTGGAAAGATAAAACCCCTGGGAAAGTCGCGGGCATCCGGGACCCAGCCTTCTTCGTGCTCGCCCTGGAGCATCTTCAGAAGCTCGGAGTGGTATTCCATCGAGACCTCGACAGCTGCCCGGTTGGCCCTCACCTCCTCCTGGATGGAGGCGACCGCCTGCCGCGAATGCTCCTTGTCCGCCAGATCCTGCCGCCACTCGTTGGCCGCCAGGGCCAGGATGACGCCCAGCACCACAAAACCCGCTTCGAGCAGCGCGGACCGCACGGCATCTTTGGTTGTGCTTGTCACGATGGGTTCCCTTCGGGTTATTTTTCGGCAAGAAGCATGGTGACCGCCTTGGCGGCGCGGCGCTCCCTGGTGGCCGCCATTTTGGCCTCGGCGACCCAGGCTTTCAGGTACTTGGCCCGCGTTGGGCTCAGACGTTTGAAGGCCGCGCGGGCTTCGGGGTTCTTCTCCAGGACCATAGTCAATTCCTTCGGCACCGGCCGGTCCACCCTGTCGGCGAGCGCTCTTTCCCAAAGCCCGTTGGCCCGGGCGGCGTCGATTTTGGCCATCCCGGCGTCCGTCATCTCGCCCGAGGCGATGAGCTCTTCGGCCCGCCGCCGGTTGTGACCCGACCAGCCGCTGCGCTCGCGGCGGGGCACGAACTTCTGGGCATAACGCGCGTTGTCCAGGCGGCGCACCGTGCTGTCGATCCAGCCGAAACACAGCGCCTGGGAAACGGCCTCATCGTAGGAGACCCGTGGCTCGCCGGTGTGTTTCTTGAAGTAGATCAGCCAAACACCGGGCGTGGTGGCGTGGTTTTCGGCCAGCCAGTCCCGCCAGTCGTCGCCGGTGGCGAGGTAGATTTCGGGAAGATCCGCCAAAACGCCGCCTTATTCGGGTACGATGAAATCCGCGCCTTCGACCACGGCCGCGTCGCGGATTTCGATGATCTGTGCCTCGGCCTGATCGTAGGTTCCGGGATACCAGACCTTGCCCGGAAGTTCGGGGAAGGAGAAGTAGGAGCTCAGGGCCAGATAATAGTCTCCGTCCGGCAATCCCTTCACCGTGTAGGAATCGCTCCAGACATAAACATCCTCCCAGAGCGTGTCCGCGACCGCGGCGATGATTTCCAGGCGGTAGCTGGGCGAAACCTCGCCGGGCCTGATGATCTTCCCGTTGATCACCCCTCCGCGTTCCAGCGTGACATCCAGTCGGGAGGTCTGACCCGGGACCGCCAGAACGACCGGTTGGGCCTGGTCCATCGTGGCCGCGCGATCAAACCACTGGGTGACCCATTCGGTCTGGCCCAGCGTCCATCCGTCGGGGGCGATCTTGACCAGGTATTCGCCCGGCCACAGGTTGGCGATGGCCACATGCCGCTGGGACGAATTCCAGCTCGAGACCTCGGCCACCAGGGAACCGTCGGCCCGGTCGTAGACCAGGATGTCACCCCCATTGGACCCCATGCCGTTGTTGTCCACCACCAGGTGAATGCCGCACTCGGCGTATTCAATACCGGAAATGGTCTGGCCGGGCACGAGGTCAAAGACGGTGGCGGCGGCAAAGGACGGGCCGCCCACCCAGGCGGAAACATCGCCCTGGTCAACCCTCAGCTTAACCGGCCCGGCGACCAGGAAGCTGGCGGAAAAATTCCCTTCCTCATCGGTATTCAGCGACCTCAGGGTCAAAGTCGAATCCGCGGCCACCACCGAAACCACAGGCTCATTGGGCACCCCCATGTCCAACCAGGCCCCCGTGACCTTTCCTTCGAGGCGCGACCATTCACCAAGGAGGGTCGCGGAAAGCTCCAGGATCGAGTCGGGAGAAACCGTGATCAGCGGCGACTGTGCGGGGTCATGGACGCCGGGCAGCCAAAAGACTTCTCCGTAACTGAACTCCTCGCAATTATAAGACTGGCAACCGAAACCCACCTGCACCTTGTACTGTCCGGGCTGGACGCCGGCCACCACCAGGTTCAGCTTTCCCAGCAGGATTTCCGCGCTGTCGTATCTTTCGTAAGGCCCGTCTTCGGCCCATTGGCCATCTTCCATTCGCTGCAGTCCCAAAAAACCATACTGGCCGTGCAGGTCGCGGGGAAGCTCCATCTCCAGGGCCACGCAGCCCAGGCCGAAGGTCGCTTCGACGACCGGGGTCGCGACATCCACGGTCAACGTGTCCTTCCCGCCCCGGTAGCTGGCCCCGCCCTGGAAATAATCGTAGCGGCCCCTGTCGGTCCGCAGACGCAGGGTGTAGCTGCCGTAGGGAACATCCAGCGAGAAGTTCCCCGCCTCGTCGGGCACGGTAAGGAATTCCCCGGTCGTGTCGTAATCGTCATCCAGGTAGGTCGCGGTGAGATAGGACTCCAACGGCAGCCCCCCTGTGGTGACCCGCCCCTTGATGACCCCGCCGGGAACACCCGGCTCGCACAGATCCACCGGGTCGTCGCAACCCGCTCCCGCCAGCAGTCCGGCCAGGAACAGCAGGATTAATCCCGTGATCAGCCGGCGGTTCATGGCAGCCTCCAGTCGAGGCCCGTCACCGCGGCGTGGTTTTCGATGACGATGGGTTCGGCTTCGTCGAAGTTCAGGGTTCCGGGATACCACCAGGGCTCGTCGTATTTCAACTGCGCCGCCAGATAATACGCCCCGTCAGCCAGGCCCTGGAAGCGGAACGCGCCGTTGTCGAAACCCCGCCACTGGTCATAGCCTCCGCACAAAACCCCGCCCTCGGCATCGTGCAGGCCGAAATCGACGCGGCTGGGCGTGGTCCCGTCGGCCCGCAGCAGGGTTCCCGACACCCGGCCCCCTTCCACCAGGTCCATCAAAACCGAAACCAGCGCGCCCTCGGCCAGGTCGATGGGAACGGCGCCGGCAAATGATTCGCTGCCGCCGTACCACTGGGAGGCCCAGGGCTCGTCTTCACAAAAACCGTCGACATGCAGATAATAACGGCCCGCCGGGAGGTTGTTGATCCATACGGGACTTCCGAAAGAAGTGCCGGCATCCAGCTCCATCCCGGATTCACTCCGGAGGGTCACGTCGGGCTGATGGAAGCTGCGATCGCCCGGTCCGTCCAGCTGAAGCCGGATACCGGACTCGACAAGGTCCACACCGGTGATCCGGTCGCCGGGCTGCAGGTCGAAGACCGTGGCGTTTTCAAGGGAGTCGCCCCCGAACCACTGGTTGATGCTGCGGTTCTCCGCGGCCAGGCGAACTTTTCGGGGAAAGGCAAACCCGCAGGTGAAGGTGCCGTCGGAGTCCACTCCCTGGCTGCCCAGCCTCAGGCCGTCCTCCCCGTAGGCGGTGACCGAGGGTCGCCACCCCCCATCGGCCAGCTGCCAGCTGCCGGTGATGCTTCCGGAAATCGAAGCGTAGGAATCGCGGAGGTCGATCTCGTAGACAGCCGGTGTCAGGGTTCCGACCACCATTCGGTCTCCGTCTTCGAATTCAAGGGCATTGGGGAAATATCTGGCCCCCATCAGGTCCCCGCCGTCGAGCCGGAGCGCGTAGGAGCCGGGAACCAACAAACGGAAAGGCACAAGCAACTGACCGTTTTCGGCCTCCACCCATTCGTGGACCCGATCATGGTCGTCGTTGGTCAGATCGACCCGGAACCGGGCGCCATCCAGGTCGTCGGGCAGGCCGATCCGCACCTCGGCCCGGCCCCGGTGCAAGTCGAAGCGGAAGACCCGCGGCAGGACCCTGATCCTGTCGAAGTATTCCGAAGAGGAGATGTTGAGGCCATTCGGGTCGACCTCCAGCTCGTAAAGTCCGCTGGGCAGTTCCAGGTGGTACCAGCCCGTGGAATCCGAAACTGTCTGGTGCGCGGACCGGAATGACTGGGGGCCCTCGAGAAATCTTGCGGAGACATCCGTCGAAACCCCTTCCCCGCATTCAAACACATAGCCTTCGAGCACGCCCAGACCCTCGGTGTCACAGATGGTGGGGGTTTCGTTGCCGCAGGAACTCAACAGCACCGCCGTCAGTACGAAGGCAAAAAGAAGGACGGCGGCTTGCGGCGGTTTGCAGGGGAAATGAAACAATGAATCGGATCCTCGGAAACGGGCCTGGAAACGGGTGCCCGATGATTATACGGAAAGTTACCGACTTTGTGTGCCGTTTTTGAACCCTGTGATACAATACCGACCCGAGCCCGTCCACCCCGACGATTTTTCGAACCCATGAGGGAACGCATGCTGACCCGAACGATGCGGATTTTTCGCCTTTCGACCATCCTTTTGATCCTGGTATCCGCCGGTTGCGCGCCCGGGGAAAAGAGCCCCTCGGGCGACCGCGCCCAGCTGGTCGGACGCGCCGTGCTGCCGGCCGACACCTTCCTGCCGGACTCCCGGCCCGTGGGCCTGGCCCTCGATCCGGTGATCAACGGCCGCGAACTGCCCTTCGGCGCCATGCCCGTGCAGGGCATCAGTTCGCTGGTGCTCCGCGACGGAGGCGACGCCCTGGCCCTGCAGGACAACGGTTTCGGCACCCTGGAAAACAGCGCCGACTACCCCCTGGGCTGGTTCCACCTGCACCTTGACCTGAGCGACGAACCCGGTGACGGCGGCGAGGTCGAGGTCCTGGAATTTGTCAGCTGGGCCGACCCCGACGGCGTCATTCCTTTTCCCCTCACCCTCGCCGAACGCGAAAGCCGGCCCCTGACCGGCGCCGACTTCGACCCCGAGTCGCTGGTGCGCATGAATGACGGATCGTACTGGGTGGGCGAGGAATTCGGTCCTTCGCTTCTGCACGTGAGTCCCGACGGGACCATCCTCGAAAAGCCCGTGCCCATTCCCGTGGTGACGCCCCTGCGCTTTTTCTCGCGCGGATCGCCGGTGCTGCGCACGCCCGACCATCCGGACCTGCGTTTTCTGCGCAAGGAGGAAACGCGTCTGGAGTTGGCCAACCTGCCGCGCAGCGGGGGCATCGAGGGTCTGGCGCGCAACACCGCGGGAAACCTGCTGTACGCCTCGGTGGAAAAACCCATGATCGACGACCCCGAAAGGGAGCGGCGCGTCATTCTGGAGTTCGATCCGTCGCGCCACGGCTTCACGGGCAATTTCTGGCTCTATCGCGCCGACCGGGAAGACATTTCCCTGGCTTCGCTCGAGGGGGTCAACGACCGGATTTTCCTGGTGCTGGAGCGCGACCCGGGCCAGGGCCCGACCGCCGAGATCAAAAGGATCTACAAGGTCGACCTGAGCGACATCGGCCGCGACGGCTACCTGTCCAAGACCCTTGTCTGCGACCTGATGGACATCGACGATTCCCTGGGCCTGACCCACGCCGGGGGCGGGACCGTCGGGCTGGGCCCCGACTATTCCTTCCCCTACGAGACGCCGGAAAGCCTGGTGGTCATCGACGACCACACCCTGCTGGTCGCCAACGACAACAATTACCCCATGAGCTCGGGCCGCCGGCCCCCCGAGAACCCGGACGACACCGAGTTCATCCTCCTGCGGCTTTCCCGCTCCCTGAGCGAAGGGGACTGATCACGACGTGGAAGCGCGCACCCGCAACCACCTGCTTCTGTCCCTGTTGCTGTTCGCCGCCGCGGTGCGCCTGGTTTTTTTCTTCCAATTGCGCGGCACAGACCTGGCCACCATTCCCCTGCTGGACAGCGAAACCTACCGTGACTGGGCGGTGCGCCTGGTTTCCGGTGATTGGGGCTGGAACGAAACCTACTGGATGGGTCCCCTGTACCCCCACTTCCTGGCGCTGATCTACCTGGGTTTCGGTGTCGGAAGCGACGCCCCGCTGATCATTCAGTTGCTGATGTCGCTTGGGAACGTCTGGCTGGTGTCCCGCATCTCGCGGGACCTTCTTCCCGAACCGGAGAAGGACAGCAACCTGATCGCCATCCTCGCCGTCGCCCTGTTCACTTTCTACGGCCCCCCGGTTTTTTACGCCGGCAATCTGCTGATGTCCACCCTGGTCACCACCCTGTTCCTGGTCACCGGATGGTGGACTCTTCGCGCCACCGGGACACCGACGTTGAAAAACTGGCTTGTCCTGGGCCTGCTGACCGGCCTGACGGGGCTGGCCCGCGGAAACGTCCTGCTGCTTTTGGCCGCCCTGCCTGTCCTGCTGTGGAAGGCCTCACCCAAGGCCCCTTCCGGCCGCTGGAAAACCATCGCCGCGCTGGTGCTGGGCGGCGTGCTGATGCTGGCGCCGGTCACCCTGCGCAACCTGATCGTCGCCGATGATTTTGTCCTGCTGACCAGCAACGGCGGGGTGAACCTGCTGATCGGCCAGCAGCACGACTACCTCGGCATTTTCGCGCCGGTGATGGAGGAAACCCAGGCCGAGTTCGACCCCTCCATGGAAACCACGCTGGAGCGGGAACTGGGGCGCGACCTCAAGGGGTCCGAGGTGTCGCGCATTCTCACCGGCCGCGCCTGGCGCATGTTCCGCGACAACCTGGGCGCCATGCCGGCGCATTACGCGCGCAAGATCTATCGCTTCTGGAGCGGCTACGAACTGCCCCAGATCGTCAGCTACGACTACTGGAAGACCCAGTTCACCGCGCTGCGGGTCCTGCCGGTGCCCTTTTTCCTGTTGTCGGCCCTGGGTCTGCTGGGATTCCGGTTCCTGCCGCGTTCGGCGCGCTGGATCATGTTGGTGCTGATCGGCTCCTATTTCCTGAGCCTGCTTCCGTTTTTTCCGACCTCGCGTTACCGCCAGCCCATCGTTCCCTTGCTGGCGATCAACGCCGGCGTGTTTGTCGTGGCCATGGTGCGGGGCCGGGGCAGGCGCGCCGTCTGGCTGCCGGCGGCCGTTCTGCTGATGCTGGCCCTGCTTCCCCGCTGGGCCTCCCTCGACCGGGCGGAAGTCCTGTGGCAGGTTCACCTGCACGAGGCCTCGCGGGCCTCCAAACGGGGCGACCTTGACACGACCCTGGCCAAGGGACGGGAAGCCGAAGAAGCCCGCCCCGGCCTGGCCGACACCCCTTTTCACCTGTCCTTGTATCTGGAGGATCTCGGCGCTCACGAAGAAGCCCTGGCCGCCCTGGAACTTGCCCAGACCCGCTATCCCGACAACAGGTTGATTCCCTACCGCATCGGTCGCAACCACGAACAGATGAAGCAGTACGACGAAGCCCTGGCCGCGTACAAACGGGCTTCGGTCCTGGATCCCGACTGGTCCTACCCCTATCTGCGCGCCGGCCTGGTCCTGAATCTTCAAGGCCGCAAAACGGCCGCCCTGGAACTGATGGAAAAGGCCCTCGCCTGCAGCCCGGGCAACTTCCGCGTGCGCTCGAACCTGGCCTCGCTGTACGCCGAAACCGGCCAGGTCGACCGGGCGGTCGCCATCCTGGCCGATTTGACCCGGGATTACCCGCACTACGTGAACGGCTGGTTCAACCTGGCCCTGGCCGCCTTCCAGTCGGGGGACTTGGACCGGGCGAGCGCGGCGCTGGCCGGGGCCGAAAGGCTGCGGGGGCTGACATCCGGGCAGAAAGAGCAGATCGCCCAGTTAAAAATGTTCCTGGCCGACGCTCAAAAGGGCTAGGTTGTGGCTTTGAAATTGTGTCTGGCCCTGGAACCGTGTATATCATCAAAAAGAAGACCCCTGAGGGGTCTTCTTTTTTTCTTATTGTCATTTTTCCGGCCGAATTCAATCCTTATGGGGTCTCCTCCGGGGCCGGACACAATTTCAAAGCCACAACCAACGCTACTCGGCTGGTTTGCGGATCACCCCGACGTTGGGGTTCGCCCCGGCCTCCTTGACCTCGACCGAGCTCGCCCAGCCCATGGCCGGGCCCGGATCCGAGGAGACATAGATGGAGTAGGCGCTGATCGCGCCGCCGACCATCGTGCCCATCACCGTCGCGTGACGGCCCTCCAGCAGTTCCCCGTCCTCGGTGTCACCGGTGGCGATGATGCAGTCCTGGTGCAGGTACAGCGGAATATCGCCCACGCTCCATCCGGAATGGGTGCCCCGGGTCAACGTTCCACCGATGAACTGCATGGTGGGGTAGTTGTCGAAGCGCGCGGGCTTCTTCATTTCCTCGGTCTTTTCGGTGCGGTCCTTTTTTCGGGCTTTTCCGAATATGCCCGCGTCGGCCTGGGTCACCGTCATGGCCGTCAGCGCCAAACCCAGACAGATCGTTGTCAGCTTGAGGTGTTTCATTTCTTCTCCTCCAATATCCAATCCCGCGGTCGGGATTTACGGGGTCTGGTTCATGACCGCGGCCGGCCGCTCCACATGGTCGTAGTTTTCCTGCCAGGAACGCACCCGCAGGGGCTGAATGATGCCCGCGATCCGTTCCACGTTGATGCTGGCGTCGCTCGACTGGACAATGGCGTTGCCTTCGGTGAGGTCCACCACCGGATAGGACGCGACGCCATCGCCGATGCTGACCGAACGGTCCTCCTCGTTCGACATGAAGTCGACGTCGGGAATCCCGCCATCCTCGTATTTCATCTGATACAGCCAGGACACGCCGCCGGCCACGCAGGGGTCATTCGAGGGGGCGAACGAGGTGAAGATCACCGTTTCGGCCACAACCACACACTTCTCGGTCACCCGTTCGGCGTCGTCATTCCAGAGGTTGACGTACCAGCCCATGGACCCGCCGATGTCGCTCACGCTGGAGGTCTGGTCGGCAAGGTCGCCCATGTCCGCCGTCGACCCGTCATGATGGTCGTAAACGCAGATGAACGAATTCTGGCCGACACTTTCCATGTCGGGGTCCTGGATGTAGGCGCCCGTTCCGAAGTAAACGTAGACCGCGCCGTTGGGGCCGTAGGCCGCCACCGGATCGGCGGTGATTTCCTGCTTGCCCTGGTAAAGCCGGGAAACATTCCAGTTTCCGGGGTTGTAGCTGCCGCGCAGGGCGATCCGGTACACGCTGCCCAGCATGTCGGCCATGTAGATCAGGTCGGTCTGGCCGTCCAGATCGATATCCACCACCGAAGGTGTGCTGGCCTTGTTGCGCAGGGCGGAGCTGTCCCGGCTCAACGGGACCGCGCCCAGGTAGTCGCCGGTGGTCAGGTCGTAGGCGTAGAGGTTGGCCTCCATGTCGACGGTGTCGAAACCGCTGCCCACCAGAACGAGGGACCGGCCGCCGGCGGAAATGACTTCCACCTCGGAATGGTCCTTCTTGCCGTTGGGAAGGTTGGCCTGCCACAGAAGCTCGGGGCTTTCGGGCACCGTCACATCCATGGCGAATATGCTGGCGCTGCCCTCGCCGCCGCCGGTCACCATCACGGTCTTCCACACGTTGTTGACCTTGGCGTCCTTCACCGTCACGGTCTGGTCGCATGTGTAGGCGTGGCAATAGAAGGAATCAGCCATGGCTTCGAAATGGGACAGGGAGAATTCCGGCACGAAGGCCCAGACTTCCTGCCCGGAATCGGCGTCGAACCCGTGGACCATGCCGTCATTGGCCCCGACGTAGAGCATCTTGCGGCGGGTCTCGTTGTTGACGCGGAAGTCCTCGTAGGACTGTTCCAGGATGAAGGCCGAGGGCCGCCCCACCACCACCGGCGTGGAGTGGATGATGTCGCCCAGGATCCAGCCCTGGCGATCGCGGTAACCGGGGATGTTGTTGCCTCGGCCCCAATCGATCAGACGGGCCGCCTCGGCATCGTCAACGGCGCCCATGCTGTCGCGCAGCTTGGCGGCATTCCCGGTTTCGAACTTGAGGACGTTGTCGCCCAGGGCCGTGAAGATTTTCCGGTTGGCCAGGTTCCTCTGGCGCAACAGGTCGCCGGCCTCCCACAGGGGCGCGTCGCCGTCGGTGTGGGGAAGGGCGTAACACTCGAGGTATCCGTCCCAGTCGACGGGCATGAACTTGCCGCGATAAAGGCGGTCATCGGTGCCGCGTTCGGTGGACACGACGGCCACCGCCGAACCGGCCGAGATGCGGCGCAGGATGTCCTGCAGCGCGTACTCCACGCTCGCGAACAGTTCCACCGCGTTGTTGGCCTCGAAAAAGAGGCCCTGTCCGTTCTCGGCGGTTTCCTGAAGAAGCGGGGCGTTGGCGTTGTACCCGACCACGTAGGTATAGACGTGCTGGTCGCCGTCCATGTAGGAATTGACGTCTTCGTTGGCCATCCAGTAGGCCACGTCGTCCATGTGGTCGCTGCAATCCATGCTGTTGGGACTGGACGATCCGATGCTTTCGCAGTTCCCCGGATCATTGCCGTCGCCGTCGGCGTCCACCAGGTACCCGCTCACGTCCAGGTCCATCGTCGGCAGGCCGTCGGTCATCAACAGGACGAAGTTGTACTGGCAGGAGCTTTCGATGGGCGACTGTGTCTTGTCGCCGAAGTAGTCCAGGATGGTTTCCAGGGATTCACCGGTGGGGGTCAGGGCGTTGGCCGTGATACCCGAGATGATCGACTGGAGAGCGTTGTGGCTCTTGGGAATCTGACCGACGATGTTACCGCCGTCACTGGTCTTCGAGAAGACCGTGATGCCGATGCGGAGCTTGGCCGACCGGTCGATGATGGTGTTCAGCACCGTCTTGAGGATCTGGATCCTGGTCGCTTGAGGCACCGTGAGGATCTGCTCGGGCGTGGCGTGGTAATACAGCCAGTTCAGGTAGTTCCCCGAGTACCGCCCGTCTTCGCCGTTGTCCGAGGCCGTCAATTTAACGGCAGGCAAAATGGGCCATTTCTTGTTGAACGAGCTCGGCGTGTAGGGACCCGACTTGGTCACGAAATACAAGGCGTCGGGTTCGAAATCCCCCGTCCAATCGACCGACTTGTCGTATTCCTCGTGCAGGATGGCCTCGTTCATGGAAAACGAGTTGTCCGCCAGGACCATGAGGTTGGCGCCGCCGCTGCCCTGCTTGATGAACAGGGGAACCTCGCATTCCTCCTGGGCGAAGACCAGGCCCGACAGCGTCAGCGTGACCCCAAGGGCCAGGACCAACGCCAGGGCAAAGTTTCTAGGGTTGTCGCGATTCAACATGGAGATTCTCCTGATTTCCGGCGTGCCGGTCATTCGGCCTGCCATTTTTCCCGCCAAGTCCGCCCAAAGGCAGTCGGCCCGAAGGCTGTTCGACTCGGCCCTCCGTGATTTCCACCATCTATTTATCCGCAACATGGTTGTTTCTCCCACATCATCAGCCGGCCGCCCTTGCGGCCAACCGTGTCTTCCCCCGGACCAAGGCTCAATAGCCTTCCTTGTACAAACGGCTGACGACCAGCTCCACGCCGCTTTCGCCCAGACGGGAAGCGGTGCCATGGGAATTGATCCGGTAATCGTAATCGAGGTAGTCCATGCCCCAGCCCGGCTTGGGCCTCTTGGAGATGAAAAACGCGTCGTAGTCGAAATTCTGGGTGCCCTGGAGATTGGTGGTCCCCTGGTCCCGGACCATCCGCGAGCCGAAGTCCTGCACCACCGGCGGAATTTCCGACATCCGGATGAAGTTGATGGCCGACTCGCCTCCGGCGTCCGCGGCGTAGATCGAAGCCACGTGGACCGACTCGGCGAAGGCCGTCTTCTTTTCCGAGCTCGCGATCCAGGCCACCCCCACGGCCAGGACGCTGAGGATCAGAACCACCAGCAGGGTGGTGACCATGGCAAAACCTTCACGGTTCGGCTGGCCGGTGTTTGTCGTCGTCTCGATGGAATTCATTTTCAGCTCCCGGTAAATTCGAATTGCCGTTCTATCCGTTGCGCAGCGCGATCCGCGTCGCGTAGATCACCGGCTCACCCCGGTCCGACTCGCCCGCGATACTGATGCCCACGTAACGCACCGCCGCCCGGTTGGCCGCGCTCAGGGGCACGGCCGCCAGTTCGTTCCCCGCCGCGTCGAAATAACTGAAGGTCAGGTTCTGGACCCCCCGCAGGATCACCTGGTCGCCCGTGCCGTTGTTGCGGACCAGATTGCCCGCCACCACCGTATAGGAGATGCTTTCATCCGGGCCGATGTCGTTGGTGTCCGCATCGCCGTTGAGATCCATGCGGCACGTTAACTGATTGGCGTCGGCGACCGCGAAGTAGTCGAAACCCGCTTCGGTGGGATCGCAGCCCGTGGAACGGATTTCCCTGGTCAAGAGGGACATCACCGCCCGCATGGACTGCTGGTACTGCGCCCTCTCGCGGGTGTCGCCGTAGCTGCTGCGGGCGCCGGTCAGGAAACCGAAGAGCACGGCCATGATCACGCCGAAAATAGCCAATGCGATCATCAGCTCGGGAAGCGTCATGCCGCTGCGGTCTTGTTTTTCCATGATGTTCATCGTTTTCATTCCTGTTCCCCCGTCAGCGCGTGGAGACCAGATCGGCCACCGTTAGCGATTCCTGCAGGCCATTGTTCTGCCATGTCGCGGTGACCTGGACCCGGTCCAACCCGAAGGCGACATTGTTCACCGTGGCGGTCCAGGCGATCTGTCCCGCCTGGCCCTGTTCATTGGCCATGTTGCCGAAGCCCATGCCCTTGATCCGCTCGAGTTGCATCTGGGCCACCTGGATGGCCTGGGTGTGCCGGTCCCCCTCGGACACTTCCTCCCGGGACCGGTGCTGGATGACGGCGATGGGCAGCACGCCCACCGTGAGGATCATCAACACCATCATGATTTCCACGAGAGTGAACCCTTCACGACCGAAGCCGGACATCCGTCCGGCGGCCAGGGCTCTCCTGATTTTCCGGTTCATCCTGCTCAGCATGACTAGTGCACCTCCACGATGCCCGTGGGCATGAGATTCACGGCCAGGGCGCCGGTGCTGTTGGATATGTTGAACACAGCCGGTTGCGCCATGCCCCAGGGAAAGAAGTCCGACGTCTGGGCCACGGCCAGGCCCAGGCCGTGCTCGAAATTCTTTTCCCGGATCACGTTCATCGTGATCGGATTGATCAGCTGGTAGCCCTCGGGCGTGCTGGAGAACCGCAGGATCTGACTGGTGGAAATGGACAAACTGCGGGCGTACTGCAGGTCCGCGGCCAGGCGGTCGGCATTTGTCTGCAGCCGGTTTCCTTCGATGTACCTGAAAATCGGCGGGGCCGATATGCCCGCGATGACACCCATGATGGCGATGACCACCATGAGTTCGATCAGGTTGAATCCTTGCCTGCTGCAATGGTAGCGCGGCATTTTGGTCCACCTCGCAAATCTGGTTTTATCCATGACCAACCCCCCGGGCCCGGTGCGCATCCCGGCCCAATTCCATGTGTCCTGGCTTTATTCGGGCCTTTTTCCCCTCGCCTTGAGGGTTTTCTGCGGCGCGGGCAAAAGGGCGACACCTGGTTTCGGAGAACCGGAAGCAAGGGGTGTGCCTTGAGGTGGAGGAAAAAAACACCGGCAAACAGTCTATTGAGACGGGTTTTCAATAATGGTGCCAACGATTGGAGGCAAACCGCAACGGCCAGCCCCTGTGGAGCTGGCTGATTGCAACGAATGACATGGGTTTTGAAGATCAAACAGAACCGGTGCAAGGAGCGGGCCCGACCGGAAATGTCAGGCTTCCGGGTCGTCCTCACCGACCAGGAAAGCACCTTCCCGCTTGAGTAGCCGGTTCAATTCTTCCTCGGTCAGCCGCAGGGTCGCCAGGCACTGGTCCGCTTCGAAATCCTGCTGCAGGACCGACCCGGTGCGATGAAACGTGCTGAGACAATGCAGGTTCGTAATGGGCAAACGCAACGTGCGGATCAACTCCGCCCCGGTCAGCTTGTCCAGGATGGCGTCGCGCAGCGCGGTCGCGCCTTCTTCGGACCGGCCGGCCACGAACACCGACCCGGGGTAGGTCCGGCCGAAGCGGTTGACGAACAGTTCGCCGTCCACCAGGTCCATCTTGTTGAAGACCAGCAGCGTGGCTTTTTCGTCGGGCACGATCTCCTGGAGCACCTTGTTGACCGAGGCGATCTGGTGTTCGGGATCCTCGCTGGAGGCGTCGACCACGTGGATCATCAGGTCGGCGTCGCGCACCTCCTGCAGCGTGGCCTTGAAGCTTTCCACCAGGTGGTGCGGCAGCCGCCGGATGAATCCCACCGTGTCGGTCAGCAGAAAGCGGCGGCGCTCGTCGACGTCGACCCTTCGAGTGGTGGCGTCCAGGGTGGCGAAGAGCTGGTCCTTGACGTAGACCCCGGCGCCGGTGATGCCGTTCATCAGCGTCGACTTGCCCGCGTTGGTGTAGCCGATCAGGGCCGCGGTGAAGGTCCCCTCGCGCGCGCGCACCTGGGTCTGCCGGTTGGTCTCGATGTCATCGAGCGCATTTTTCAGGGCGGCGATGCGCCGGTTGACCAGACGCCTGTCCGTTTCCAGCTGCGTCTCGCCGGGCCCCCTGGTCCCGATCCCGCCGGCCTGCCTTTCGAGATGCGACCACAGGCGCGTCAGCCGCGGCAGCATGTACTGCAGCTGGGCGAGTTCGACCTGCAGGCGGGCCTGCTTGGTGTTCGCGTGTTTGGCGAAGATGTCCAGGATGAGCTCGGTCCGGTCCAGGACGTTCACGTCCAGGGCCTTCTCCAGGTTGCGCCCCTGGGCCGGCGACAGGTCGTTGTCGAAGACCACCAGAGTGGCTTCGGTTTCCTCCACCAGCTCCTTCAGCTCCTCGAGTTTGCCCTTGCCCAGGAAAGACCGCGGCGCCGGACGCGCCCGGCGCTGCTCCAACTGGCCCACCACGTCCGCGCCCGCGGTGTCGGCCAGGCGCTCGAGTTCGGCCAGGTCGGCGTCGCCGCCCAGGCCCCCGGACCAGGCCAGCGGAAGGTGAACCCCCGCCAGGACCGCCCGTTCGCGGGGTATTTCGGTGGAAAAGCCTGATTCTTCGTCGCGTCGGGTGACCATTTTTCTCCGGACTATTAAAGGGCGCGGCTGCTCAGGAGCCGTCTTCTATTTCCAGGCTCCATTTTTCCCAGTCGGCGTAGATCGCTTCGAGTTTCTTGTCTATTTCGGTGCAGCCGCGCGCCAGTTCGACGCGCCGCTCGTTGTCCAGGTCCGGAGAACCCATTTCCTCCAGGGCCGCTTCCTTTTCCGCTTCCAGTTCGAAAATCGTCGCCTCGGCCTCGCTGATCCACACGCGGCGGCGCTTGATTTCGTTCTTGCTCAGGGACTCCGATACGCCACCGGATTCCGGCGCGGCCTTGGCGGATTTGTCCTTCACCTCCGGGGGAGCCTCCAGCAGCTGCTCCTGCTTCCGTTTCCAGACATATTCGGCGTAGTTGCCCGCGAAGACCCGTGGCGTGTCGGTCCCATCGAACACGATCAGCTTTTTGACGATCTTATCAAGAAAGCGCCGATCGTGCGAAACAACCACCATCGTGCCGGTGAATTCCTCGAGCGCGGCCTCCAGCGATTCGCGGCTGCGGATGTCCAGATGGTTCGTCGGCTCATCCAGCAGCAGGGTGTTGTGCCCTTCCTTGATCAGGCGCAGCAGCGACAGCCGGCCCCTTTCTCCGCCCGAAAGGCGGCTCACCTCGCGGTCGTACAGGTCCTCGCCGAAACCGAACGCGCCCAGGAACGAGCGGTGTTCCCCCAGGGTCGCCGCTGGGTCGACGGACATCATCTCGGCGATCACCGTGTTGTGGTCCGAGACCCCGGTCAGCTCCTGGTCGTAAAATCCCAGATCGACATTGTGACCGATGACCACGCGGCCGCCGTCGGGCACGATGCGCCCGGCCATCATCTTCAGCAGGGTCGACTTGCCGCAGCCGTTGGGGCCGATGATCCCGATGCGGTCGCCCCGGGACACATGCAGGTCCAGTCCGGACATCAAGTTGCGCTCGCCCCAGCCCTTGGTCAGACCCTCGGTTTCCAGCACCGTGCCGCCGCTGGGGCGCACGGGATTCAGGTGGAAACGGAACAGGCCCGGCTCGGTGGTGGGTTTTTCGACCTTGTCGACCTTGTCCATCTGCTTGCGGCGCGACTGGGCCTGCTTGGTCTTCTGGCCCTCGATGTTGCGCCGGATGTATTCCTCGGTCTGCTTGATCTTGGCCTGCTGTTTCTGCCAGGCGTTGAGATCCTGTTGATATCGAAGCTGGCTCTGCTCATCGAAGAACGAGTAGTTGCCCGAATAGCTGACCAGCTTGCCGCGATCCAGGTGAAGGGTCTTTTTCGCCACCCGGTCCAGGAAATGGCGGTCGTGGGAGACCAGCACGACCGCGCCCGCGTAGGCGTCGAGGAAACCCTCCAGCCACTCGCAGGATTCGAGGTCGAGATGGTTGGTGGGCTCATCCAGCAGCAGCAGGTCGGCGTTTCGCAGCAGAACCGTGGCCAGGGCCGCCCGCCGTCTTTCCCCGCCCGAAAGCTGGTTCACCGGGCGGGTCCAGGACTCGGGCATCAGGCCCACGCCGCGCAGCGCCGTTTCCAGGCGCGCCTGCATGGTGTAGCCGTGAAGGCGCTCGAAGTCGTTCTGGAGCTTGCCCTGCTGCTCGACCAGGCCGATCTGCTGTTCCGGCGCGGCCGCGGCGATTTCCCCCGCCAGGCCCGCCAGCCGGGATTCGATTTCCCTTTCGCGGGCAAACGCCGACCCCGCCACGGTCTCCAGCAGCAGTCCCGTTTCGCTGGAGTCCGGATCGATGGTCGTCTCCTGCCGCAGCATGCGGATGGTCGCCGACCCCATCACCTGCCGCGCGCCCCCGTGAAGCTGCAGCTCTCCGGCCATCACGCTCAACAGCGTGGTCTTGCCCGCCCCGTTGGCCCCCACCAGCGCGTACTTCACACCGTGCTGCAGCGCCAAGCTGGCCCCGCGCAGAATGTGCTCGCGGCCAAAATCGAAGTAGGCGTCCTGTATGGACAACAAAGCCATTTCCGGGGCATCCTTTTCTGGTCCGGGGAGTATTCGCCAGGGGTGGCGGATCGGTTTGGGCTGGTTTCGGTCCCTGTGGAAAATCCGCAGGAGCGAAGCGACGAGGACATTCCACAGGGACCGAAACCAGCCCAAACCGATCCGCCGCGCTTGGCGAACGTCACCCGGAACAATAATCGCTGGCCCCGGAATTGGGTAAAGTTTGCTTGCCGCCCGCCCAGCTTTCGGGGGAGCCTTGGACTTTGGGGTTTTGGAGGTGGTTGTTCGCCTGCGGGCAAATGGGTAATCCGCAGGAGCGAGGCGACGAGGACATCCCATTTGCCCGCAGGCGAACAACCACCTCCACGCTCCCAAAGAAAAAGGCCCCCCCGGATTCCAGAGGGGCCCAACCAATCAAGACGCTAAGCAACGGCGTGCGGACTTTTCCTGAACTTCAGCGGCGAAAGGCCGCAACGGTCCTTGAAGGTCCTCGAGAAGTGCGCCAGGCTGTTGAACCCGCACTTCTTGGAGATCGCGTCGACGGAGAGATCAAATCTCCGCAACAGGCTTTTGGCATTCTCGACCCGAACCTGGATCAGATAGTCACTGAAACTCATGCCCACTTCGGAACGGAACAGGTTCGAGAAATAACCCGGGGAAAGGTTGACCGTCTCGGCCATCTTGTCCCGGTTGATGTTCTCGTGGAAATGTGCGAGCACGTAACGGCACGCATATTCCGCCCGGTAGTCCTGAAGATTGTGAGAGGCATGCACCGTATCGCCTTCCTCGGTGACGAGGACGATTTCGGGCAGTGCTTCGTTCCATAGTTCTTCGTTGCCGGGAATCGTGGTGATGTCGGAGCCCTCTTGGCCTCCGCCGGCACCTTCTGGAGATCCATCTCCGATTGAACGGAACTGGCCAAAGGCCGGCGCCGTAACCCGGTTCAGGAATTCCGTAACGAAATGCGCGGTCTTGACCACGTTTGATTTCTGGGAAACCAATACCGGAGCATTCGTCATTTGTTGATACCTGGCCAGGACACCACGCAGCGCATTGGTGGTTTCGGCCGAGTAGACAAAAACGAATCCGGTTGTGGTCAGGGCATCCGTCGACTCCCCTTTTTGCAGCCTGTGCATCAGGATCTGGGATCCAAACAGGGCCAGGCACAATTCCGTAGGATTGGCCTCGGCCTGAGGACAGAGAAACAGAATTTTCTGACTCTCCTCCCGGCCGTGCACCAGCTGTCGTGGATAGGTTGGAAACTCTATCACGAAGCTGGTCCAGGACTCCTGTTGTGCTTCAAGCCGTTCTTCCACAATAATACCCCCAAGCTTTCTAGCTAAAATCAGCAATTAAGCTACTTGGGCAGCGCAAAGGTGACATAACTACAAATTTCCGCTCGTGACGTTATAAATAATACGATGGCCCCATATGGCTTGTCCATCAAAAAAAATGGATTATTTACTTTATTTTCGCTTACATGCGGTAAAATGGAGTGTTTTGGTACATATTTTTCCCCAATAAATCCGAATCTGAGGTAATGCAAGATCCCTATTAGGAGATTTCGACTGGATTTTTGGTGAATCGTGTGCGGCATTTTCCAAGCGATAATTCAGCAGAGAGTTAGGCGTGTTGAGGGATCCTGCGGCCTGGAATGTTTAACCGGGTAAACGATCATTGTTAACGCAGGAAGACCAGTCGGCGGGTCACGCTCCAGCCGTCCATCTGAAGCTTGCAGAAGTAGGTGCCCGAGGCAACCTTGCGGCCGAAGGCATCGGTCCCGTTCCATTGCGCCGTGTATTCGCCGACGCCGTCGGTTCCCGAGTGCAGGGTCACCAGTTCCTGCCCGTTGATGCTGTAGATCTTCACCGAAACGTTGGGTTGCCCACCGGACCAGGGCACGTCGCCCTCCCATTCGATTTCGGTGGTTTCATCTTTGTCGTTCTTCCAAACAAAGGCTTCCCGCATGGAGCCGGGCACCTTGAACCGGATGTCGATGACGTCGCTGAAGGGGTTGGGCCACCCCGTCAACAAGGTCGGCGCCAGGGTCAGGTGTTGGCCTTCGGCCTCCAGGAACTGCTGGCTGTCAACCTCGTGGCCGTCCCCATTTTTCTCGATGGTCGGCGGGACGGGACCGGTCGCCGCCGCGGGTTCCATCACGGCCGCCACCTGGATTTCCTGACCGGGATCCGACTCGGGTTTCATGGCGGGATCCGGGTCGACCTGCAGCATGGCCCGCAGGGGGCGCCCATCGAAAAAGCGGCCGGTGACTTCGACGGGGAGGTCCTTGTCCCAAAGGGGCTCCCCGGCGCTCACGTTCCCGCGCGCTTCATAGATAAAGACCAGGCGGCCGCGGGCCTGATGGTTCAACAGCCGGGTGAACAGGGCCAGAGCCTGGGGCCCGATGGCTTCCCCGTCCTGCAGGCCCTGGGCCGAAAGGCAACGCCAGCGCGTGTGCCTTTCCCGACCCTCGGCCGGTTGCCAGACGATCTCCCGGGGCACGCCCAGTCGGCGGCCATCCAGGGCAAAAAGGTCCGGATCCAACAGGCCGGACTGGCCCGGAGCGATCGCCGCGGTCAGGGCGACCTCGCCGTTGTCCCGTTGTTGCAGGGAAAAGACCGGGGGTTCGGCGGTGCGACAGGAATTGCAGGCAGGCGGAACGATCCAGGGAACATGCTGGTTGTCCACCGGGTCGGTCATGCCTTCGTAAACGCTGCGCGCCTCGCCCAGGACGCGGTTCAACTGAAGCCAGGTGTCGGCCACGCAGATCACCAGGGGAATCGGAGCCTCACCCAGGGGCAGATCCAGGCGGGACCCGTCCCGCATGAACCGGTTGGCCGGGTCCCTGCTCAGGATCATCACGCCCAGCCACTTGACCGCCCCCGGATCACAGGGTTCGGCCAGCGGGACATCCTGCCCCGGATACACGCGGCTGACCTGCGCCGTCAGTCCTGTTTTCACCAGGCGTCCGGCCATCGAGTGCCGGACCGAACGGGTTTCGGTTTCCACCCAGTCCGGGCCCGAAGTCCGGATGGCGTAGGTCGCCTCGCTGGGGTCCAGGTTCACAAAGACGGCGGAGCTCAGGTGGGGATAGGTCCAGTGGTAGTACTCCAGGCCCGTGCCCGGGTCGTCGCCGGGACCCTTCAGGTGAACGGTCACCATGGCGTCGCTGATGGCCGCGAAGTCCTCGTCCACAAGCCCGTCCCCGTCGTTGTCGATGCCGTCCAGGGGGTCTTCATCGACCAGGCCGTCCCCATCGTCGTCCGCCTGGGACGAAAAGCCCCGATGACCGCCGGACACTCCTTCAGCCGCCACGCCCTGGAACAGATCATCATTGCGGCGCCTGCGGGAGTCGGTCAGGGAAATCAGTTCGGTTTGCATCAGGGGTGTGGGGTCGCCGTCGGTAAATATCGCCAGCCCGCCTTCGGCGTCCACCAGTCCGGACAGGGCCCCCTGCAGCCGGTATTTGTAGACCGTTTCGCCGGGGTCGTCGCCCGCGGTCGAAGGCACCGCCAGCCCAAAGGCCAGGGTGGCCAGGAACAGGATGCCCCAAGGGAGAAAGACCGCCCGGTTGCGGGGCGGAATCGAGGGGCGATGGGGTTTCATTTCAGACACGCTGGGCATACTCGGATTCTAGGGTTTTTTCAGCGGGGGAATCAACCGGGAAAGGCCCCATTTTGGGGGAAAGGCCCCAGGTGACTGCCCTTGTGCTGATTGGGGGGCTGATAAATTTCCGACCGGGGGGCCGGAATCCCCGCCCCGGAGGGCGGGAATCCACGGTCCGGCCGGATGTCCTATTCCTGGCTTTCCGGGGTGGGCCCCTGGTTTTCCGCGGGCCCGTTCTCCTCGTCCAGGTCTTCGTCGTCGAGGTTGCCGTTGTCCATTCCGGCCACGGCCTCCAGGGAGATCTTGGCGAACGAACCGACAAGGTCGCCCTTGTTCAGGTTGATGATCCGCACGCCCTGGGTGTTGCGGCTCTGCTCGCTGACCGAATCCTGCGTGATCCGGATCATGATGCCGTTGCGCGTGATGACCATCACCTCTTCACCCGGATGGGTGTCGCGGATCCCCAGCAGGGGGCCGTTGCGGTCGCTGCACTTGATGGTGATCAGGCCCTTGCCGCCGCGCTTCTGCACCCGGTAGTCCTCCAGGGGTGTCCGTTTGCCGTAGCCGTTTTCGGTAAGGGACAGCAGGGTCGCTTCCTTTTCCTCGGGGCTGATCACGACCATGCCCACCACCTGCTCGCCATCCTTCAGGGAGATGCCCCGGACACCCCGCGCGGTGCGGCCCATCGAGCGGGCGTCCGTTTCGGGGAAGCGAATGGCCAGCCCGCTGCTGCTGGCGAAGATGATGTCGCTGTTGCCGTCGGTTTCACGGACGGCCACCAGGTGTTCACCCTCGAGAAGGTTGATGGCCCGGATCCCGGCCTGACGCGGCCGTGAAAAATCGGTCAGCGGTGTGCGCTTGACGATGCCCAGGTTGGTCGCGAAGGCCAGGTAGCTGTCGTCGCTGAACTCCCGCACCGGCACCACGGCGTGCACCTTGTCGCCGGGCTGGATCTGGATCAGGTTGACGATGGGCTGGCCCTTGGACGTGCGCCCGGATTTGGGAATGCGGTGGACCTTCAGCCAGTACAGCTGCCCCTTCTGGGTGATGACCAGAAGGTACTGGTGGGTCGAGGCCACGAAAAGGTTGTCGACGAAGTCCTCGTCCTTGGTGCCCATCGCGGTGATGCCCTTGCCGCCGCGGCCCTGGGCCCGGTAGGTGTCCAGGGGAATCCGCTTGGCGTAACCCTGGTTGCTGATGGTCACGACCATGGGTTCGTCGGCGATCAGGTCCTCGATGTCTATTTCGCCCTCGTCCTCGACGATCGTGGTGCGGCGGTCGTCGGCGTAGGACGCCCGCACCTCTTCGATTTCGTCGCGGATGATCTGCAGCACCAGCGCCCGGCTGTCGAGAATCGCCTTCAGTTCGGTGATGCGCTCGATCAGGGCCCGGTATTCGTCCTCTATCTTCTGGCGCTCGAGTCCGGTCAGCCGGGCCAGGCGCATGTCCAGGATGGCCTGGGCCTGCAACTCGGAAAGGCCGAAGCGCGACATCAGGCCGTCGCGGGCGGAGTCGGGCGATTCGCTGGTCTTGATCAGCTCGACGATCTCGTCGATGTTGTCCAGCGCGATCCGGTAGCCCTCCAGGATGTGGGCCCGTTCCTCGGCCTTGCGCAGCTCGTACTTCGTGCGCCTGATGATGACTTCTTCGCGGAACTTCAGGAATTCCTGCATCGTCTCCTTCATGCTCATCACCCGGGGCTGGTTGTTCACCAGGGCCAGGTTGATGACGCCGAAGGTCGTCTGCATCATGGTGTGCGCAAAAAGCTTGTTGAGGACCACCTGGGGGAAGGCGTCCTTTTTCAGCACGATGACGATCCGCATGCCCGCGCGGTCGCTTTCGTCCCGCAGGTCGCTGATGCCCTCGATGACGCCCCCACGCACCAGGTTGGCGATCTTTTCGATCAGGGACGATTTGTTCACCTGGTAGGGGATTTCATTGACGATGATCTTGGCCCGGCCGCTGTCCTCGATCTCGGTTTCGGTGCGGGCGCGGACCACCACGCGGCCGCGGCCGGTGGTCACGTAGTCGTAGATGCCGCGTCGGCCGTGGATGATGCCCCCGGTCGGAAAGTCCGGCCCCTCCACGTGCTCCAGCATGCCCGCGGGCTCGATGTCCGGGTCGTCCAGCAGGGCGACCAGGCCGTCGCACACCTCACCCATGTTGTGGGGCGGGATCTTGGTGGCCATGCCCACGGCGATGCCGTCGGCCCCGTTGACCAGCAGGTTGGGGACCTTCGACGGCATGACCGACGGCATCATTTTCGAGCCGTCGTAGTTGGGCACGAAATCGACGGTTTCCTTGTCCAGGTCGTGCATGATCTCGGTGGCGAACTTGGTCAGGCGCGCTTCGGTGTACCTTTCGGCCGCCGCGCTGTCGCCGTCCACCGAGCCGAAGTTGCCCTGCCCGTCGATCTGGGGATAACGCAGGCTGAAGTCCTGGGCCATGCGCACCATGGTGTCGTAGACCGCGGTGGTTCCGTGCGGGTGGTAGTTGCCCGTGGTGTCACCGGTGATCTTCGCCGACTTCCTGTAGGGGCGCCCCGGCTGCAGGTTCAGGTCGTTCATCGCGGTCATCACGCGGCGGTGCACCGGCTTCAGGCCGTCCCGGACATCGGGCAGCGCGCGGCTGATGATGACACTCATCGAATATTCGATGTACGAGGTCCGCATCTTGTCGGAGATGCTGGCGTCCACGATGGTTTCGCCGCTGGAACCCAGGATCGGAATATCCGGTCCGTCGGTGTTGTCGTTGTCGGGAGTGTTTTTGTCTTCGGCCATTCCTTGCCTCTGCTGTTACGGACGCGTGTCCGTTGGAAATCCGGGACCGGAATTATTTGTCGATCTAGATATCCAGATCCTCGAGCTTGATCTGCGACGCGTTTTCCTCGATGAAACGCCGGCGCGGTTCGACTTCGTCGCCCATCAGGATGGTGAAGGTGTGGTCGGCTTCGGCGGCGTCCTCCACCCTCACCCTCGTCATGGTGCGCGAGTCGGGGTTCATGGTCGTTTCCCAGAGCTGTTCGGGGTTCATTTCGCCCAGACCCTTGTAGCGCTGCACATAGACACCCTTGGCCCCGCCCATCTCTTCGACCAGGCGGTCCTTCTGGTTGTCGCTGTAGGCGTAGATCTCGGTCTTGCCCTTCTTCACCCGGTACAGCGGCGGTTCGGCGATGTACATGTGACCGTTTTCGATCACCTCGCGGAAGTGGCGGAAGAACAGGGTCAGGATCAGCGTGCGGATATGGCTGCCGTCCACGTCGGCATCGGTCATGATGATGACCTTGTGGTAGCGCAGCTTGCTGATGTCCTGGATGCCCACGCCCACACCGGTGCCCAGGGCGGTGATGATGGTCCGGATCTCGTCATTGCCCAGCATCTTGTCCAGGCGGGCCTTTTCCACGTTGAGGATCTTGCCCTTCAGCGGCAGGATGGCCTGGAACCGGCGCTCGCGGCCCTGCTTGGCCGAACCCCCGGCGCTGTCGCCCTCGACCAGGTAGATCTCGCATTCGGCCGGGTCACGGCTGGAGCAGTCGGCCAGCTTGCCCGGCAAGGCGGCCGAGTCGAGCGCGGACTTGCGCCGGGTCAGGTCGCGGGCCTTGCGCGCCGCCTCGCGTCCCTGGGCCGCGGCGATGCACTTGAGGATGATCCCCTTGGCTTCCTTGGGGTGCTCCTGGAGATACTCGGCCAGGTAGGTGTTCACCAGGTTCTCCACCTGGCCCTTGACCTCGGTGTTGCCCAGCTTGGTCTTGGTCTGGCCCTCGAACTGGGGTTCGGGGATCTTCACCGCGATGATGGCCGTCAGGCCCTCGCGCACGTCGTCGCCGGTCAGGCCCTTCATGTCCTTTTTCATCAGGCCCGAGGAGTTCGCGTAGGCGTTGAGCGTGCGGGTCAGGCCGGCGCGGAAACCGGACAGATGGCTGCCGCCTTCGGTGGTGTTGATGTTGTTGGCGAAGGTGAACAGGGCCTCGCTGTAGCCGTCGTTGTAGTCCATGGCCACCTCGACCTGGACGCCGTCCTTCTCCCCCTCGAAATAGACCGGCTCGGCGCAGATCACCGAACGGCTTTCGTTCAGCCAGCGCACGTATTCGACGATGCCGCCCTCGAAGTGGAACGATTCCTTGCGGGGGCGTTCGGGGCGTTCGTCGGCAATGGTAATGATGATGCCCCGGTTCAGGAAGGCCAGTTCTCGCATGCGGCTGCGCAGGGTCTCGAAGTTGTAGACCCGTTCGGGAAAGATCTGGTGGTCGGGCTTGAAGGTGATGATGGTGCCCCCGTCCTCCTCGGGACAGGTGCCGGTTTCCCGAAGGTCGCCCTTCCTGATGCCGCGCTCGAAATCCATCTGGTAGATCTTGCCGCCGCGATGGACCTCGGCCGTCAGCCACTCCGACAGGGCGTTCACGCAACTGACGCCGACACCGTGCAGGCCGCCGGACACCTTGTAGCTTCCCTTGTCGAACTTGCCGCCGGCGTGCAGGCTGGTCAGCACCACCTCCAGGGCGGGCTTGCCTTCTTCCTTGTGCATGTCCACCGGAATGCCGCGGCCGTTGTCGACAACCCTGATGGTGTCGCCTTCGCCGATGGTCACCTTGATGTCGTCGCAGTAGCCGGCCATCGCTTCGTCGATGGAGTTGTCGACAACCTCGTACACCAGGTGATGCAGGCCGCGGGTGCTGGTGTCGCCGATGTACATCGACGGCCGCTTGCGCACCGCCTCGAGGCCCTTGAGCACCTGAATACCCTGGGCCGTGTAGTCCTTGGCGCCCTGGGCCCCGAGGGCCGCGTGGGCCGCCGCCGCCTTTTTGACGACCTCTTCATTTTCCATGCGTTCGTTTTCTTGGGTCATATGCGGTCATTGCGCTTCCTGCCGCGAACCGGCCGGTCCCGCCACTGGATATCCGTGACGGTCCCCTCGCCGAACATGGCGTTGAATTTCTGGATGATCATGGGCACCAGCATCGTCAGCTCCTGCCGCCAGGCACCATGATCAGCTTCGAGAACCAGGACCCCGTCCTTGAGGTCCACGGCGCGGGAGTGGCCGGCGATCTCGTCGCCCACGATTTCCCGCCACCGGAGCAGGGCCGCCCGTTCTTCCATCCGCTCGTGCAGGCCAAACTGCCGCAGGGCGCCTTCAATGAGGCTGGATACAGGTTGCGGACCCTGGCGTTTTGCACTCATCCTGCGGTTATCACTTCCGGGATCAATCCTGAGCGGGTTGTTGAATATTCATCACGGGAGATCGTCGGCGGCCTCCGTGAATCCGCCCTCCTGCACCTTCCAGACCTTCATCATTCCCGGATGCCACCCGACGATGTCGTCCTGCCGGGCCGTGGCGACAAACACCTGATGGTCACGGGAAGACAGCTCCTGCAGCCGGTGGGTGCGGTGCCTATCCAGTTCACTGAAGATGTCATCGAAAAACAGAACAGGTCGAATACTGCGCTTGCGAAACAGCACGTCACTTCGTGCCAGGATCATCGCAATGGCCGCCGAGCGGGTTTCCCCCTGGGATCCGTAGACCCGCAGATCGACCCCGTTCAGCACGATTTCGAAGTCGTCCAGCTGGGGTCCGGTCAACGGCCTTCCGCGCCTCATTTCCGAGTCCCTAATATAGTCGATTTCCGCAAAAATATCCGCTGCCAAGGCCTCTTTTTGAAAAGGTTTTTCGGGATCGGATTCCAGGCGGGATTTCACACACTCGAGATTTGGTTTGTATCTGAAAAACATGGGTAACTTGTTGTCTGTTAGTGAATTATAATTCTGTCCGGCAAAAGGGGTCAAAAGACCCGCATATTCCCGGCGCCCCTCGCAGACCTCGGCCGCGTAACCGGACAACTCCCGATTCCAGGAATCCAGTTCCCGGCGGGCTTCGGCGGGGTTCGTGAATCCCTTGCGGAGGTCGCGGAGCAGCCCTGTTTTTTGCCGTGTGACCCTCTGCAAGGCCGTCAGTTGACTTAAAAACAACGGGTCGAGTTCGGACATGCCGTGATCGGTGAAGTGACGGCGGCGCTGTGGCGCCCCCCTGACGAGCCTGATGCTTTCGGGATTGAAAAACACCGTGACCAGGCGACCCACCAGGTCCGCCCGGCGGCGAACCGTTTCCCCGTCCAGGCGAAAGCGGCTCCGGCCTCCCCTTTCCAGTCCGAATTCGCAGGCCAGGTTCGATCCGCTCTCCTCCTGCACTTCCAGGGCCACATGCAGCGAGTCGCCGTCGAAACAGATCATTTCCTCGGGTTTGCTGCCGCGGTGGGACCGGCCCAGGGCCAGGTAATTGAGGGCTTCCAGGAGATTGGTCTTGCCTTCACCATTTCGCCCGAGGACAAGGTTGACCCCGGGCGAAAAGGTGAGATTGGTCTGTTTCAGATTGCGGAACCCGTGAACGGTTGCCGACAGTATCCGCAAACTAGTCGCCGGCCAGACGCAGGGGCATCAGCAGACACAGGACGCCGGTTTCCTCCCCATCATCGGTGACCGGCTTGATCAGCGCCGCGCTCTGGGAATCCTTGAGCGACAGCACGATCGTATCGGACTTGATGTTTTTCAGGATGTCCTGCAGATAGCCGAAATTGAACCCTATTTCCATGGCTTCGCCTTCGTAGGCGACGGAAATCTCGTCCTCGGACTGGCTGCCCTCGGTGCCCCGGGCCGACAATTCCATGCGTCCGCTTTCAATCCCCAGCTTGATCTGGCTGGTGATTCGGTCCGCGGTGATGGAAACGCGCCTGATGGTCTGGGCGAAGTCCGCCTTGTCCAGCGTGATATCCTTGTCGTTGTCCTGGGGAATGACGGCATTGTAGTCGGGAAAAGGACCTTCGAGCAGACGCGCGTGCAGCACCGTCGGGCCGGCCCGGAATGACAGCTGGTTCTCCCCCATGTACACCGTGACGTTGCCCGAAGATGTTTCGTCCCCCTCCTGGGCGCTCACGATACGGGGCAGTTGGCGCAGGCCGGCGGTGTCGACAATCATGTCCCGGTCGCCGGGCACGGTCCAGTCCATGGTCCGCTTGCTGCGTGCCAGGCGGTGGGCGTCGGTCGCGACCAGGGTCAGCGAATCCGAGCGGATTTCCCAAAGGATGCCCATCAGCGCCGGGCGGGTCTCGTCACGGGACACCGAATACGAGGTCTCGTTGACCATGTCGATCAGCTGGGCGGCCTCGAGATCCAGGCCGTTTTTTTCCTCCAGCTTCTTGAGCGCGGGATATTCATCCACGTTCATCGTGTTTTCCGTCATGCGGGCCTTGCCGCTGACCAGCTGGATCTGCTTGCCCTTCTGGGAAATGACCACGGTTCCCGAGCGGAGGGTGCGCACGAAAGGAACGAACTTGACCGCGGGAATGGCGACCTTGCCTTCGGTCTTGATCGTCACCTTGTCGGTTCCGGTGGTGATGGAAATATCCAGGTTGGTGGCCGACAGGGTCAGACGACCGCCCCCGGCTTCCATCAGGACGCACGTCAGGATCGGCAGGGTCGTCTTGGTGGGCACCACGCCGCCGATGATGTCCAGGGCTTTCTGCAAATCCTCTTGCTGGATCTCGAACTTCACAGGGTCGTCCTCCGGTCAAGGTATGTCTGCCGTGCGGAACCGTTCGTCGCTGGGACCGCCATGATAGGAGATCGACCCTCCGGGATCAAGTCTCCGCTTTCCCTCCTACATTCCGGATATATATAGATAATATGTAGTAGATATAGGGGCAGGTAATTGGTGGACAAGTCGGGGTCAATCGTCATTTGAAAGGCCCCTTGTCTCTTTAATCCCCTTATTCAACCATCCCCGGTTTCCGGATAACGTCGGGGGAATCCGGGCCGGTCATCCCCACTTTCCCCACACCCCTGGAATTGCTGCCCGCCGGGCCGGAATACTACCTTCTTTATCCCCGGCAATCCCCAGGGTTTTCCCCGGTAAAAATCAGCGATAAATTTCCGCAATAAACACCCCGCGCCGTCTGGCGGGGTTCATTCATTCCGGAATTCGATGGTCGCGGGAGGCTGTTTGAAAAAAAAGATCAGTTTCTTCCGCGCACCCGATCCTGGATGTCCAGAACAGCGCCCTTGAAACGGGGGTCGCTCTTCATGTCACCGGTGATCTTCTGACAGGCGTGGGAGACAGTGGAGTGGTCCCGGCCGCCGAAAGCGCGCCCGATCTGGTTCAGGGACGCTCCGGTCATCTCTCGTGCCAGGTACATCGCGATCTGACGGGCCCGGGCCAGGTCCTGGGTGCGTCGTTTGGACTTGAGTTGATCGACCGAGAGGTCATGGACGTCGCTGACGACCTTCATGACATCGGCGATCTTCACAGGCCCGGTGGAACTACCCTGGAAAAAGGAGGAGAGAACCTCGGAGGCCATTTCCAGTGATATTTCCCGCCCAGTCAGACTCGCGAAAGCCAGGAGGCGAATCAACGCCCCCTCGAGACGGCGAATATTGTCGGTGATGTTCTCGGCGATGTACGAAATGACATCGTCGGAGATGTAGATGTCGTTGACTTCTATCTTGCGCTTGAGGATGGCCATGCGGGTTTCCAGGTTCGGCGGCTGGATGTCCGTGATCAGACCCCATTCGAACCGGGAGCGCAGCCTTTCCTCGAGGGTGGTGATCTCCTTGGGAGACCGGTCGCTGGTCAACACGATCTGTTTCTTCAGATCGTAGAGCGCGTTGAAGGTGTGGAAGAACTCTTCCTGGGTCGATTCCTTGCCGGCCAGGAACGCGACGTCGTCCACCAGCAGGACGTCCACGCTGCGGTATTTCATCTTGAATTCGGGCGTGCGGTTGTCCCTGATGGAACCGATCAGGTCGTTCATGAAGTTTTCCGCGGTCACATAACAGATTTTCTTGTCGGGATCCTGGGCGGCCACCGCGTTGCCCACCGCGTGCATCAGGTGGGTCTTGCCCAGGCCGACCCCGCCGTAGATGAACAGGGGGTTGAAATGGTCGCCGGGATTGTTGCCCACCGCCGTGGCGGCGGCGAAAGCCAGGTCCGTGCCCGTGCCCACCACGAAGTTCCGGAAAGTGTAGTCACTGTTGATGGTGGGGACGGTCCGGGGACGGGCGATGGTCGCGGTCCGGGTACTTGATTCCGAGGCTTCCCGGGATTCCTGCCTGGCCGCGAGCGAGTCCGATACTTCCAGTTCCGCGGCCCCGGACATGGCCGAAAGGTCGGCCAGGGTGGGTCGGGTTGTTCCGGGCAGGGACTCCCTGACGCCCAGATTGAACTCGACGTCCCGACCGAAGTAGGCCGATCCGGCTTCGTTCAGGGCCCCCAGGTGGTGCTCGCTGAACCAGTCCATGAAAAAATGATTGGGGCAGTCGACCCTGAAGGCCCCGTTGACCGGCTCGCCGCCGTTTTCGACAGGCTTCTCAGGGTGCAAAGGAAGAAACCAAGTGTTAAAAGTCTGTTGAGCTACCTTCTGGCGAACAACGTCGAGAATTTCCGGCCAGTAGGTATCCAGAGTAGCCATGAAAAAACCCGGAGCCCTTTCCCTATTTACCCAACCGACTTCTCCACTGAATTATCAACAGGAGAGAAACAGCCAGAAGTTTTTATTTTTGAATGACTTGGGTAAATAATAACGCCCGGGAAAGAAAAGTTATCCACAGATTTGAGATATGTGGATAACTTTTATATCGCAGCCGGCAGTTATGATCACCTGTGGGCGAAATTAGCATGGCCCAACTTGGGCGTGCAAGGTATTTCTCCTGAAATTTTTAGTTTTTCCCTAACGTTTTATTTTACCCGACCATAGATTTCCCAAATGTTTGACGGGATATTCACGGCACCGTGGTCGGACTTCCCGAGCCCCTCGCGCGGGCCTTGTGGGGGGCGCCGGGCTCTGTGGATAACCCTCTGTTTTCCTTGACACTGCCCCTGGTGATTATTAATCTTGCGCGCTGATAAAGAAACCAAAGGAGAGACTCCGTGAAGCGGACATTTCAACCGAGTAATTTGAAGCGGGCCCGTCGGCATGGATTCCGGAAACGGATGTCGACCAAGGCCGGCCGCCTGGTGCTCAAGCGCCGCCGGGCCAAGGGTCGCAAGCGCATTTCTGCCTAGCCTCCCTTTAGATAGCCGTGCGAACAGTTAAAGTGTTGTTACTGGCATGACTGCATGGCGATCGTTGACGAAAAAGAGTGAATTTCACAAGGTCTACGAGCATGGCGCCAAAAATGTCGGGCGCTTCCTCGTGGTTTACCTGTTGTCCGCCGATGACATGGCTTTTTCCGTGGTTGCCAGCAAGAAAATCGGCAACGCGGTGAAACGAAACAGGGCCAAGCGTTTGTTGCGGGAAACCTTCCGCGGCGTCCTCCGGGAAGGTACCCGGGATGGGGATTCGGACCGTTTCGGCGATTTATTATACCATGTCATGGGCACAAAAAAGAGGCCGCGGGAACCTGGAAGTGAAACCGGGGAACCCCGCGCGGATAAGGGACTGTGGGTCGTCCTGGTCGCCCGCCGGAATATTCTGGAGGTCGGCTCCCGTGAAGTCAGGGAAGAACTGGACCACCTGCTCGGTCACTGACAAATGACCGCATCAAGGCCTCGCTAACGGGTGCTTGAACGCCCACCCTGATATTCACAATGACCAGGGCGGAGCACCAGCAGGTAATGTATGTGGCGTGTGCCATATCTGTTGATCCAAGGCTACCGGCGCTTCATCTCGCCGCTATTGCCGTCCACTTGCCGATTTTATCCCAGCTGTTCGGCCTACGGGGCCGAGGCCTATAAGACCCATGGGTTTTTTCGGGGCGGCTGGTTGACCCTGCGGCGTGTGGTCCGTTGTCATCCCTGGCACCCGGGGGGCCTGGACGCGGTTCCGCCGCGGCATGACGGCGCCTGCTCTTCTCCCATCACTTCATCTTCCACCATCGGAGATTCCGCCCATGGATAGGCGTACCGTCCTGGCCTTTGTCCTCATCTTCCTTATTCTGGCCGGCTACCCGTACCTGATGAATAAATTTTTCCCCAATCCCGAACAGCCGGTCGGCGCGGTGGCGGACTCCACCCTGGTGGCCGCGACGGAAGTCCCCGCAGCGACCTCCTCGCCGGAAGCGGCCCCTGTCGGGGAAACCCCCGTGGCGTCCGCAGTGGATTCGCCCGCCCTGCCCCTGACGGCGGCCGAAGCCCTGTCCCTGGTTCCGGGTGGAACCGAGGAAACCGTCCAAGTCGAAACCCCGCTGTACCGGTTGGAGATTTCCACAAGGGGCGGCCGGATCACCAAATGGGAAGGCCTGGAATACGAAAGCTGGCAAGGGGGGCCGGTCAGTATCATTCCGGAAACCATTCCCGGGGCCGGTCTCGACCGGGTTCTTTTCCGGGGGGGCGATCTGAACCTGGGGCAGGCGGTCTACGAAGCCGACCTTAAGAACCTGGAACTGGCCGAAGGCGCGGGCTCCGCGTCCCTGACCCTGACCGCGAGGGTTTCCGGGGGCCTGGAGGTCCGCAAGATCTTCACCTTCCGGCCGGACAGTTACGGCCTGGAAGTCGACCTGGTGGTGGCCGCGCCCAGCGAAGAGGCGCGCCAGTCCCTGGGCCTGACGGGAACACCCGAAGAATTGCGGTTCGGCTGGAACCAGGGCATCGCGCCCACCAACCGGACCCAGAAAATGGAGCTGCCCGCTTTGCGCTCGGTGGCTCGCATCGGCGAGGATCTGCATTTCAAGAAGCGCATGGGATTGAAGAAAAGCGTGGAAAAAGTGGAAGGCCAGTGGCGCGGTTCCGTTCATTACGCGGGACTGCAGAGCCGGTACTTCGCAATCTATGGCATCGTTCCCCAGGAGCAGGGGGAACCGATCGAGGGAACCATCAGGCTGGGTGGAGACATGGAACTGGAGACCCAATCGTGGGCCATCGATGTTCCGGCCCAGCGCGGTGTGGGGGACGAGATCGCCGTCGCCCGCCTCGACATCTATATCGGCCCGCAGGTGGCCGAACTGCTTCAGGCCTATGACCAGGGTCTGGAAAAATCCATGGACCTGGGTTGGAAGTTCTTCCGTCCGCTGGCCGAAGTCGTGCTGTGGGGGATGGAGTTCATGCACCGGTTTATTCCGAACTACGGTGTGATCATCATACTCTTCTCTTTCCTGACCAAGCTGGCATTCTACCCGCTGACGAAGACGTCGACCCAATCCATGAAGAAGATGCAGGAGCTTCAGCCGAAAATGAAGGCCCTGCAGGAGAAGTACAAGAACGACAAGGAAAAGCTGAACAAGGCGACCATGGAGCTTTACCAGCAGGAAAAGGTGAATCCCCTCTCGGGGTGCCTGCCGCTGCTGGTCCAGTCGCCGGTGTTCATCGCGCTGTACCAGGCGCTGAACCACACGATTTCCCTGCGTGGCCAGCCGTTCGTGTTTTGGATAAAGGATTTGTCCCAACCCGACGCACTGTTCCAGTTGCCGTTCGCGCTGCCCTTTCTGGGGTCGGACTTCAACGTCCTGCCCATCCTGATGTCGGTGGCGATGTACTTCCAGACCAAACTTGCCCCGAGCAGCGGCGGCGGCCAAATGGCCGCCATGAACACGATGATGCCGCTGATCATGATCTTCATCTTCTACAACATGCCGTCGGGTCTGGTTCTTTACTGGCTCGTCAATACCCTCATGCAGGGTTACCAGACCTGGAAAATTCATCAGGCGGCACCGACTACCGGAGGTAATCAGACAGCATGACCGACAAAATCGAAATTAAAGGCAAGACCGTTGACGCCGCCGTCTCGGAGGCCCTCCTGCAACTGGGGGCTCGTCGGGACGAAGTCGAGATCAAGGTGCTCGAAGAGCCCAAGTCCGGGTTCATGGGATTTCTGGGCGGACGCGCCGCCAGGGTCCTGGTCAGGAAGAAGCCCTCGCGCGGCCGCGGCGGGTCCCAGGACCACCGTGTGGACGACGAGGATTACAAGGCCCACAACCTGAGCGGCGGCGGCGGACGCGGTCGCCGTGGGGGAGGATCGGGCCGCAAGCCGTCCAGGGACAACGGGGGGCGGGACGGACAAAAAGCCTCCGGCGGTCGGGGCGGCCAGGGTAACCAGGGCGGCCAGGGTAGCCAGAACAATCGGAACGAGGCCCGTGGTGACGGGAAGCCCGCCTCCCGTGAGGATCGCGGCGGCACCCGCCGGGGATCCCGGGGGCGTGGCGGTCGCGGCCGTTCGCAGGGAGCCGCCGCCCGTGAGGGACGGCCGGACCAGGGAACGGATCAGAACCAGTCCCAGAACCAGTCTCAAAGCCAACCCGCCAATCAGTCCAGAAACCAGGACCAGGCGCGTGAGAAGCCGCAGGCCCGGGGTGGACGCAGCCGCAACGAACGCGGCCGCCGCGGACCCGATACCCGGGCCGAGGCGCGCGTGGACCAGCCCAATGGAAACACCCAGGAAACCGTGGCGCCCCGCCCGGCCGAAGAGAGGCCCGCGGCCAAGGCGGACAACGGACGCAACAGAAGGCGGGAGGCTCCGATTCCTGCTCCTGTTGAAACGGCGGCACCTCCTGTGACCGCCACCCAGCCCGAAAACAAGGAAGTACCCAGCGTGAGCACACCCCCCAAGCAGCGCCGCGCCTTTGGCGGCCTTGGCGCCAAAATCAAGGCGAAGCGCGCCGCGGAAAAGGCCGCGAAAGAGGCGGCCGCCAATCCCCCGGCGGCGCCTGCGGCCTCCGCCGCTCCGGCGACCGAGGCGCCCCGCCCGGCCCCGTCGGTCCAGGCTCCGGACCGCCGGGAACCTTCCCGGTCTTCCGAGCCCCGTTACGACCGGCGGCCCAGCGAGAGGTCCGGGTCCTCATACGGGTCCGGTTCCGCCGATGAAATCATTCTCGAAGGAATCGAGGCCCAGAAATACGCCACGGCGGTGGCCCGGGTGACGGAGGATAATCTCGACGACACCCTGACCGAACTGACGGACGCCATGCTGGCCCGCGCGGGCTTTCCCTGCCGGTGTGAAACCCAGCCCGGCGAGTACCGGCAGATCAAGGTCACGACCGATGACGCCAGCGCGGGAATGCTGATCGGCCGCCACGGTCAGACCATCGAAGCGGTGGAGCATCTGGTGGAGCGGATGGCCAGCAACGCCATCGACGCCCGGGCCCGGATCAATCTCGACATCAACAACTACCGGCAGCGCCGGGAAGAGTCCCTCGAGGAACGGGTGAAGGAGGCCGCGGACAAGATCAAGGAGACCGGCAAGGCGGTTCATCTGGAACCGATGTCGGCGCGTGAGCGGCGGATCGTTCACATGTACGCCGCCGATTTCGGCGGCCTGCGCACCTTCACGATGGACGGGTCCGGCGGCAAGCACGTCGTGATCGCCGCCGATGAAGAAGCGGCTCCCGCGAACGACACGCCGGCCGACGAGCAGGAGTAGAATAACTACAAGACCATCGTGTTTGTGGTTACATTGGGGCGGCGCTTCGGCGCCGCTCTTTTTTCGACGAGCCCGTGCCGGCAGGCGAGGTGAAGCCATGTTCGAGGACACCATTCAAGACACGATCGTGGCGTTGGCCACCCCTGAAGGAGAGGGGGGATTGGCGGTCGTTCGCCTCAGCGGCCGCGAGGCATTTCCCATGGCCCGGAGGGTCTTCGAAGAGGGCCGCCTGGGCGAGGAAATCGATTCCCACCGAGCTGTATACGGTATACTGTTCTCGTTAACCGAATCAAAAGAAAAAAGTTACCCAATAGACCGGGGACTCGCCCTGCCGATGCGAGGACCCCATAGTTTTACCGGAGAAGACACCGTCGAGTTCTTTTGCCACGGCGGCCGCATGGCCGCGCGGATGGTGGTGAAGGCCTGTCGCGCGGCCGGCGCCAGGCCCGCGGGCCCCGGGGAATTCACCCGCCGGGCCTTCCTCAACGGCAAGCTTTCCCTGGACCAGGCCGAGGCGGTCGCCGACCTCATCCACGCCGAAAGCGAGGCGAGTGCGCGGGCCGCCATCCGCCAGTTGCTGGGTGGCCTGGATCAGCAACTGGCCGCGATCGAGACCCCACTTCTTGAGCTGCTTTCCCGCATCGAAGGTTCGCTGGAATTTGTCGAGGAAGAAGAGATCGCCGTGCCGGTCGACGAGACCATGGCCATCCTCGAAGAGTCATGCCGCGGCGTGGACCGGCTGCTGGAGATGGCGCCGGCGGGCCGCTTGCTGCGCGAAGGGATCCACGTGGTCCTGGCCGGCCCGCCCAACGTCGGCAAGAGCTCGCTGTTCAACGCGCTGCTCGAAGAGGATCGCGCCATCGTCGACGACCAGGCGGGCACGACCCGCGACGTGGTCTCCGCCCGCGTGGTTCGCGACGGCACGGTGTTCCGGTTCCACGACACGGCGGGCCTGCGCGCGGATCCCGGACGCGTGGAAAAGATGGGCATCGACCGGACCTGGAAGCAGGTGAACGAGGCGGACCTCGTGCTGCTGTTGAGTGATGGCCCGGGGCCCGGCGGCGGCCTCCTGGAGGGATGCGAGGCGCCGGTCATCAGGGTCGCGACAAAATGCGACCTGGTTGATTCTTCCAATACCAACAACGAAGGCATGTTGCCCGTATCTTCGGTCACGGGCGAGGGCCTGGAGTCCCTCTGGGCGGCTCTGGATCTGGCCGTCAGGGGTTTTAAACTACAGGAGGCCGTCAGCCTGGGCGTCGTGCTCAACGAACGCCACCTTCACAAGCTGGAGACATGCCGGGCCGACCTGCGGGTCCTGATTCAGGAGCTGACCTCCGGCCCGGTTGGTGACGAAGTGACCGGCACCATGCTGGCGGCGGTGCTGAGCCAGTTGGGTGAGGTTTCCGGCCGGGTATTTACCGAACATCTGCTGGAAAGCGTGTTTCAGCGCTTTTGCGTGGGGAAATAGCCATGGGGTCGCTCAAATTCGACATCATCGTCGTGGGAGGCGGGCACGCGGGCATCGAAGCGGCCCTGGCCGCCGCCCGGCTGGGCGCGCGCACGGCCCTGGCGACCCATGATGTCCATGAAATCGGCCGCATGCCCTGCAACCCAGCCATCGGGGGCCTGGGAAAAGGACATCTTGTTCGAGAAATTGATGTTTTGGGTGGTGAAATGGGTGTCGCCATCGACCAATCCGGCATTCAATTCCGGGTTCTGAACACCAAAAAGGGGCCTGCCGTGCAGTCCCCCCGGGCCCAGGCCGACAAACACGACTATCAGCGGCGGATGATGGAGACGGTCCTGGCCCAGGACAATCTCGAGGTGGTGGCCGGCGACGTGGCCGGCCTGTTGGTCGAAAACGATCCGGACGCGAAGGGAAAAAAGCGGGTGCGGGGGATTGCCCTGGGGGACGGCCGGGAACTGGTCGGCGCGCGGGTGGTCCTGTGCACGGGCACCTTCATGAAGGGACTGATGCACGTCGGCGACGCGCGCACCACCGGGGGCCGCGAAGGGGCCGCCAGCAGCGAAGGGTTGAGCGGCAGCCTGGCGGATTACGGATTTGAACTGAAGCGGCTGAAGACGGGAACGCCGCCGCGGCTTCTGTCGCAATCAATTGATTTTAAACAACTTAAAGAACAGCCGGGAGATCTGGATCCCTCACCTTTTTCGTTCCGCACGGAAAATTTCGCGCCCAACCAGATCGTCTGCCACATGGCCTACACCAACACGCGGACCCATGAAATCATCAGTGCCAACCTGGGCCGGTCCCCCCTGTTCGGGGGCATGATCGAAGGCCAGGGTCCCCGGTATTGTCCCTCGATCGAGGACAAGGTCGTCAGGTTTGCCGACAAGGATCGGCACCTGCTTTTTCTGGAGCCCGAGGGGCTGAACACCGACGAGATCTACGTGAACGGCCTGTCCACCAGCCTGCCGGCCGACGTGCAGGAATTGGTGGTCCGGTCGGTGCCGGGGCTGGAGAACGCCAAGATCCTCCGGTACGGTTACGCGGTGGAGTACGACAGCGTGCCCTCCTGGCAGATCAACCGCACCCTGGAGTCTAAACCCGTTGGGGGACTTTATCTTGCGGGTCAAATCCTGGGAACGTCGGGGTACGAGGAAGCCGCCGCCCAGGGCCTGGTGGCCGCCGTCAACGCGGTCCGGTCGCTGGGCGGGGGCGTCGCGCTGGACATCGGTCGGGACGAGGCCTACATCGGGGTCCTGGTCGATGACCTGGTGACCAAGGACATCAACGAACCCTACCGGATGTTCACCTCCCGCGCGGAACATCGGCTCCACCTTCGGTGCGACAACACCGAGGACCGCCTGATGGATCTGGCCCTCGACCTGGGCCTGCTGCCCGAAAGCGCGCGGATCCGACTGCGGGCCCGCCGTGAATTTGTCCGGGGCTACACCCGGCTGCTGCAGAAAACCAGTGTTTTCGTCAAGGACCGGGGGCTGCGCCTGATGGGCGCGGACTACCTGAGGTTTCCGGGCGTGGGGCTGGCCCAGTTGCCGGCGCAGGTTCAGGCCCCCGCTGAATTCTGGACTGGGGTTGAGAATCAGTATCGCCCCTTCCGCGAAGCCGGTGTTTCGGCCCACGTCCTGGCCGGCGCCGAGGCCCAGGTGGAAAACGACATCAAATACGACGGCTATATCGCCAAACACAACCGCCTGTTGCGCCACCGTGACCACCTGGACAACTACGAGCTTCCCGCTGCCATGGACTATAAGTCCTTGACTTCCTTGAGCTTCGAGGCCCGTGAAAAGCTGGACCGGGTCCGCCCGGCCACCCTGGGACAGGCCGGCAGGATCGACGGGGTCCGGGCCGGCGATCTGGCGGTCCTGACCGTGTTCCTGAAAAAATTGTCCGAATCACGGGATTGAGCCCCATGAACGAACGCCAAGAACTGGACAGATTGCTGAGTGATTACCGCCGGCAGGTGCTTCGCTGGAACAAACAGATCAATCTGGTTTCGCGCCGGGATACCGAAGGTGTCCTGGGGGAATTGCTGCATCAGTGTCGGGGAGGCTGGGACCGGTTGCTGGCCGACAACCCGGGCGCCCTGAGCAAAGCCTCGGCCCTGTGGTATTGCGACCTGGGTTCCGGCGCCGGTCTGCCGGGTTATGTCTGGCACGCCCAGGCGGTTAGCGCGAAGATCCCCATCCGGACCTGGCTGGTGGAACCCCGGGAAAAGCGGGCCTGGTTCCTGAACCGCCTGAACACCCTGGGCTGCGTCGAACCCATCGAGGTGTTGGATAACCACTGGGGTGGGGTCCCCGGCGAGGATTTTGGGGTTGCCGCCGGGGATCGGGCCCCCTCCCATGTCCTGATTTCCCTCAAGGCCCTCCATTTGACCGATTCGGAGGTTTTGGCGGGATTGGTTCCGCTGCTGGACGCCTTGCCCGCCCCGGAGTGGCGTCCCAGGGTCCTGATCGCCAGATTCTACCCCTTTGACCAATCATGGAGCGCGGACCTGGCCCAGGACCTGGAAATTCCCGCCTCCGGCGAAGTTTGCCTCCAGGATGGGCGCTCTTTCCGGGGTCAGGGCGGCCGCGTTCTGCCGGCCCTGTCCCGCCGGGGGGCGGGCCTGGTCCTGTCGGAGTATCTGGCCGAATAATTCCCCGACCGGGAGGCATTGTTCCACGTGGAACATTGGCCCCCGGTTATCCCCACTTTTTTTCATTGTTCCACGTGGAACAATCCCCTCTCCCTGCCGGACGTCTTGACTGATGGGTCCCTTTGAAGGTAAGTTGGCTTCCCCAGACACGGAGGAACTTCATGAGAACGGATCCCCGCCATGAGTAAAATTGTCTCCATATCCAATCAGAAGGGCGGCGTCGGCAAGACGACCACGGCCGTCAACCTCAGCGCCAGCCTGGCGGTGGCGGAAAAACGGACCCTTTTGATCGACCTCGACCCCCAAGGCAACGCCACCAGTGGTGTTGGTGTAGTGGTTGACGGTTCAACAAGTTATGAGTTCATGCTGGGCGAGTCCTCATTGGGGGAAAGCGTCCGCAACACCCACATTCCCTTCCTCGATATCCTGCCCACCGACCGCCGGCTTTCGGGAGCCGAGGTGGAGCTGGTCACCGAAGAAAACCGCGAGCACTATCTGAAAAGGGCCCTGGACCCCCTGCGCGAGCGGTACGAATTCATCATCATCGACACCCCGCCCAGTCTGGGGATGCTGACCCTCAACGCCCTGACGGCGTCGGATTCGGTGCTCATCCCCATCCAGTGCGAATACTACGCCCTGGAGGGGTTGAGCCAGCTTTTGAGCACCGTACAGTTGGTGCAGCGCAGCCTGAACCCCGCGCTGCGGCTTGAAGGGGTCCTGCTGACCATGTTCGACCGGCGGCTGAAGCTGTCCAACCAGGTCGCCGAGGAAGCCATCGACTTTTTCGGGGAAACCGTTTACGAAACCAAGATTCCCCGCAACGTTCGCCTGAGCGAGGCCCCGTCCTTCGGCAAGCCGATCATCCTGTATGATGTCGAGTGCGTGGGGGCCCAGACCTATCTGGAACTGGCGAAGGAAGTGATCGCAAAAAATGAAAAGCGCGCCGTTGGTTGATAATCATGACAGCCCGGAAATCGGGGAGGGGAACAACGTGAACAAGAACCGTGTTCTGGGCAAGGGCTTGTCGGCGCTCATTCAGGGAGCCGATCTCAAGGGCATGACCTCGGCCCCGGATGTGGATGCCGGAATCCATCTGGTGCCCCTGGAGAACATCGGGTTCAACCCCGATCAGCCACGCAAGTTGTTTGATAGCAATAAGTTAGAAGAATTATCGGATTCCATCAAGCAGGTCGGCATCCTGCAGCCGGTCCTGGTCCGCAAGCTCCTGGGCGGCGAAAAGGCCACCCAGCACCCGGACAGCCAGGCGTCCCCCTCGGCGGTTACCTACTGCGTGGTCGCCGGCGAACGCCGGGTCCGCGCCGCCCGCCTGGCCGGACTTCCTGAAGTGCCGGCCCTGATCTGCACCTATGAAGAAACCGAAGCCCTGAAGGTGGCCCTGCTGGAAAACATCCAGCGCGAGGATCTGGGCCCGGTCGAAGAGGCCCAGGCCTACAACAATCTTCTGGAGTCCTACGGCGCGACCCAGGAGGAATTGGCGGCCATGCTCGGCAAAAAACGAAGCACGGTCGCCAACGCCCTGCGCATCCTGACCCTGGAAAAGGAAATCCTCACCCTGCTGGCCGAAGGCCGCATCACCCGCGGCCACGCCAAGGCGCTGCTGGGATTGCCCGCGGGCCCGTCCCGGGTTCAGTTGGCCCGGCTTTGCCACAGCCGTGATCTTTCGGTGCGCGAATGCGAACGGCGCGTCCAGGCCGGCGGCGCCAAGCCGCAGAAAAAATCCACCCGCAAAAAAACCGCGACCGGTTCGGTGGATCCTTCGCTGCGCGCCCTGATGGAAAACGCCGAACGCGCGTACGGCGCACCGGTCACCATCACCCGCGACGCGGGCAGCGGCAAGGGCACCGTGAGTCTTCGCTTCTTCTCGGATGATGACCTGCTGCGCTTGCTGAAGATCATGGGCGTGGACACGGACATCGGATGAAAAGCCCGGTGAAATGGTTGCGGCCGGGAAAAATTCTCAGGCTGCAGTATTTTCTGGCGACCCTGGTCGGCGGATCGCTGGCCTACATCCTGATCAACCTCTTTGAACTGAACAACACCTACCAGGAAACCGGATCCTTTCGGGCCATGTGGCAGGCCGAATGGAATTCGGGCCAGGTGCTGGTGGACATGCTCTGGTCGGGATTGTTCCAGCTGTTTGTCCTGGTCCTGGGCTGGAGCGCGTACTACCGCCTGCGGGTTTCCGCGCTGGGGAACCTGCGGCTGAAGCGATCGGAAAGCAAATACCGCAGCATCATCAACCACGCCGGCGAAGCGATTTTCCTTCTCGATCATGCCGGCCGCGTTCTGGAATGGAACAAGGCCGCCGAGGATCTTTTCCATCTGCCGCGGCGCAACGTTCTCAACCGGAAAATCGAGGATCTCGATCTGGACCTGGACCTGGCCCTCGACCGCGCCATTCACGACATCCAGCGCCTGGGCCGGAGTTTCACCTACGAGGCCCGCGTCGAACATGAAAGCGGACCGGCCACCCAGATCAGCATGACCCTGTCGGCGATCTCGCCGGGCCTGGGGCCGCTGGCGGAAAAGGCCGGTTCGTTCGTGGTCATCGCGCGTGACATAACCTCGGAAAAACAGCTCGAGAACCGCATGAGCGAAACCGAAAAGCTGGCCGGCATCGGGCAACTGGCCGCCGGCATCGCCCACCAGTTGAACACCCCGCTGGGGTCGATCCTCCTGTCGGCGCAGATGCTCGAGGACACGGTCAAGGGGGAGGACGAAAGCGAAGACATCCACCGCATCATTCGCCAGACCGAACAATGCCGGGGCATCATCCGCGGGCTGTTGAATTTCGCGCGCCCCACCGGCAGCGAACGCGGCAGCCTGAACCTGGTCGAGACCATCTCCGAGACCGCCTACCTGATGGAAAAAAACCTGAAACTGGCGGGCGTCGAACTGGACATCACCGAAGGCACCAGCCCCTTCGTGTTCGGCAACCGCAACGAACTGGAGCAGGTGTTCTTCAACCTGTTGGCCAACGCGATCGATTCGATGCCGCACGGCGGGGCGATCACCATCGGCATCATGGACGGCGGATCGGGCGAGGTCATGGTGGAATTCGGCGACACCGGCGAAGGCATTCCCCGGGAAAACCACGACCGGGTCTTTTTGCCCTTCTTCACCACCAAGGATTACGGCAAAGGCACGGGGCTGGGACTTTCCATCGTGGCCCGGATCGTGCATGAGCACGGGGGACGCATCGAGCTGGACAGCGACAAGGGCAAGGGAACCGTTTTCCGCCTGTGGTTTCCCCGCGCGCGCGGACCGGCACCCAAGACCAACGGACACGGCCTTCTGACCGAGGACCAGGACTGATACCATGGGCATTCCCCGCTTCACGCGAATTATCCTGGTCCCCGACAGCGAAGAGGGCAGCCTGCAATACGGCATCAGCCGCTGGATGATTGTCACCCTCATCGCCCTGGCGGCCGTCCTGGCCGGCGTGATGGTCCTGCTGATGATTTCATTTGCCGGCAAACACACCGAACGGGCCCGGATTCGCGAACTGGAAACCGAGCTGGAAATCGCGAGGCAGGACATCAGGCTGGCCGGGGAGCTCAAGACCGAGCTGGCCGAAATGAGCGCGGTCCAGGAAAAGCTGCTGTTCATGCTGGGCGTCCAGGATGCCGCGCCGGTGGGGACCGACTCGCTGGCCGCCTGGCTCGACGAGGAACCCACCTCGTCGGCCGAGGGAATGCAGCGGGCCGCCGCCCTGGCGCTGAGTCCGGCCCCCGACCGCTGGCCGGCCAATGGTTTCGTGACGCAGGAGTTCATTTCGGGTAATATCGCCCAGGGCATCAAGCCCCACCTGGGAATCGACATCGCCGGCCCGATGGATGCCCCCGTCACCGCGGCGGCCCCCGGGGTGGTGGCCCGCACGGGCACCGACGGCTTCCTGGGAAACTTTGTTGAAATCCGCCATGGATTGGGTTACCTAACTGTCTATGGCCATTTGAACCGGATCGCGGTGAGTCGGGGAGATCGGATCGATGCCGGCCAGGTCGTTGCCTACATGGGCGATAGCGGCCAGACCACGGGCCCCCATCTGCACTTCGAGATCTGGCAGCAGGGCGAGGCGGTGGATCCGCGCTCGGTGGTGGCGGGCGATCCGCCCCAGAACTAGCCCGATATGTTATATTGACCGGAGGACCACGGCAGGCTCCGAGGATCATTTTCGCGCAGGAAGCAACCGGGTTCGTTGCCCGGAAAGTCGTAAGAGAATCCCGGCGGGACGCCGACCGGGCCAAGGAGGAACACGATGTTCGGAAAAGAACCCGAAAACCAGGCCATGGCCGGCGGCCAGACCTCGATCATCGCCCAGGGATGTAAATTCGAAGGCAAGGTTGAAGTGCGGGGCACCCTCCGCATCGAAGGCGAATTCAAGGGTGACATCGGCACCCCCGAAAGCCTTGTCATCGGCAAGACCGGCATGGTCAACGGCAAGGTCAATGTGAAGAACGCCATCATCGGCGGCAAGCTGATCGGCAATATCGTCGCCGAAAACAAGATCGAACTGCAGAGCGGCTCCCATGTCGAAGGCGACATCAAGACCAAGCGTCTGGTCATCGACGAGGGCGTTTTCTTCGAGGGCAACTGTTCGATGGGCTCGGCCCACCGGCAGCCTTCCGAGCCGACCTCGTCCTCGTCCTCGTCCTCGACCTCGGCGTCGGCGTCGCAGCCCGATACGGCCACGGTGAAGAAGTAGCCCAAGCGCCACGGGCGACAAAACAAAGCACCCTCGGAGGCCTGTCCGAGGGTGCTTCTTTTCGTGATACCGGCGGAACCTAGATCGTCGATTCCTCCAGGATGTCGTCCAGTTCCTGCACCAGACCCTCTTCCCATTCGTCTCCCGTGGGCCTCTCGGCCAGGTCGGCGGCCGCTTCGGGATCCAGCCCGACCATGAGAAAATCGGCCACGCCCAGATTCTCCTCCTCGTGCAGCTTCGCCACATACTGGTCTTCCTTGGGCAACACGTGGCCTTCGGGATCGCGGGTCACGCGTACGGTGGGCTGCTCCCAGTCGGGTCCCTTGGCGATCACGTAGCCGCGGGTGCCGTCGGTCAAGGACACCTCGCTGCCGGGAGGATACAGGCCGATGGCCCGGATCAGCGCCGTCAACGGGGCGGGATCAAAGGCGCCCTGGTCCTTGAGAATGATTTCGAAGGCGCGGCGCGGCGGCATGGGGTTCTTGTAGGGGCGGGCCGCGGTCAAGGCCTCGAACACGTCGCACACCTGGATCAATCCGGCGATGGGACTCTTGATCGCCCACTCGGGCAGCGGCGGATACCCGCCGGTGCGGTCGTGCCGGATGTGATGGCCCCAGGCCCCGGCGATGATCAGCGGACTGGCGTCACCCTTGGCCAGCAGGATCTTGCCGCCGATGGCCGCGTGGGACTCGGCGATCTTCCGTTCCTCGGGGCTCAGCTTGCCCGGCTTGTAGAGGATTTCGTCGGGCACCTTGGCCTTGCCGATGTCGTGCAGCAGGCCGGCGGTCGCCAGCTCGGGCAGGAGGTGGTCGGGCCAGCCCATTTCGCGCCCCACCGTCAGGGCCAGGGTCGACACGCGCACCGAGTGGCCGATGGTGTAGCTGTCGTAGTCCGGGTAGCGCATCAGGTTCATGACGTCCATGGTCTGGGCGTCGGCGACCCCGTGCAGTTCCTCGCCCACGCCCAGAGCCATGTGGACGTCGACATCCATCTCGCGGGTGATGTGGATGTTGTTGGTCTGCACGGTTTCATACATGGACTGGAAGATGGGCAGCAGCGGCTCGAGTTCCCGGGCGATGGATTTGCCCATGCCGCCGTCCACGTCATCGTCCTCGCTGAAGTCGAACTGGATGAGGCCGGGATCGAACGGCGCCAGGCGAACGCCGTTGGCGTCGACCGCTTCACCTTCCTGGAAATAGGGGGAGACCTCGATGTTGCGGATGCCCTCGTGCTGGAACAGGGCGATCGATTCCTCGATGGACCCGGTTTTTTCGCGCAGGTCGGCGGCGACCCGGAAAAAGGCGCGCACCTCGTCGGCGTCGACGCCCTGGCGGAAGAGAAAACCGCCGCAGTTGAGCTTTTCGGCGAAGGTGATCAGGTTGCGTCCGGCGATGGACGGCCCCGTCAGGTATTTTCCGTCACGGATGAACTTGCCGTTGAGGATGCCGAAGAAAAACCCGGTCTCCCCGCGGTCGATCAGGACTTCCTGCATGCGTTCGGCGAAATCCCGCCCCAGGCTCTGGACCTTGGGGTGGGAATCGAAATACATCCGGCGCTGGTTGATGCCTCCGGACAGGAGGATGATCAGGTCACTGTATCTGGTCGCCACGTGCTTCCCTCTCGTCGTCGTTATCGTCGTATTGTTCATCCTTGGCGGGCGCCGCGAGGGCGTCCCGCGCGGCCTGCCGGCATTCCCTTGGCCAAACCGGGAACAGGAAGAATTTCTTTTCCTTGATGATCGTTTCGAGCAGCTCTTTTCCCCGTTTCCTGTCCAGGCGGCCCAGCCAGGAAACGGCCTCGCTGACCCAGGGTTCTTCGCGAAGTTCGGGGTCCAGGCCGATGAGGGCGGTCTTGAGCAGCCGGCTGCCGAGATCCTGAAGCTTGGGGGCGATCTTTTCGGCGACACCCTGGTCGAGGATGGCCTGGTAGATAAGCTTGTTGCTCTGCTTGTATTCGCCCATGATGCCGACCAGCAGGTTGGCCAGGCGCTGGGCGCGCTGGTGGACCAGACGTCCGTGCAGTTTGGGCCCGTGTTCGCGCGACACGGTGGAGGCCAACAGGACCACGTGCACCGGGTACAGCAGGGGCGCGGGCGCGTGGAAGATCTCCGGCGCCAGTTTTCCTTCCTGGAGGGCCTGCAGCTCTTCCAGGCGCTCGAGCATTTCCGAGCCGTCACCCACGTTCACCCGGGAAAGCGATTCGTACAGGGCCAGCTTCTGGAGCGGGTCTTCCCATTCCACCCCCAGCAGCAGCTCGTTGACCAGGTGGGGCCAGGCCAGCCGTTTGTGGTCGATCTCCACCAGGGACTTCCACACCTGGAGCCATACCGGCCCCACCGACCGGGGGTGGAAACGGCGCAGGGGCGAGAAGAACATGGGGATCGCGGTGTCGGTCATGTCGCGCGAACCGGTTCTCAGGATGGCGTTCAGGGACGAGGCGACGATCTGCAGGTCAAGGGCGGGAATTTTCTCCACACTCAGGATGCGAAAGACCGTCGAGGCGATGCCGTGCACCATCTGTTCGGTGGGGGCGCTGCACAGGACCTGGGTACAGATGCCCAGGGTGTCCGCGGTGGCCGGCGCGAGAAGGTCTTCGGGAATCTCCACCGCCGCTTTCAGCGCGTCGATGGCCACGTTCATTTCATCGGGCGTCATGGTGTACACGACGGGTCGCTTCTTGTGATCCTTCGGCTTGGGCCGGTTGGAAAGCAGCGGCTTGGGCTTGTCGCTCTTGACCCCGGTTTCCTTGCGCAGCCGGTCGAAGACAAGCTCCACCAGTTCGGGGTCGCCGGTCATTTCCAGGGCGGCCTGGGCATGACCGATCAGGTGCTCCAGGATCATGGGGTCGCTGTTGGTCCTTTTCAGCGCCTCCATGATGTCCATGATGTTGCGGACGGTCGAATCGGACACCCACTGGCCCAGGGCCATGTCGCGGGCCATGGGGTCGCCGGCCAGCTTTTTCAGCTGGGTGGGATCGCCGCTGGTCATGATGGCGCTGACGATTCCCAGGAATTCCCGTTCCAGCTTCTGCCCCTCGGGGGTCGGCACGAGGTTGGCGTCGGGAATGACGTAGTGGTCGGCCGACGCGTTGCGCGGCCGGGTGCCTCCGGGTCCGGCGGAGCGATCCTTGGTCCGCACATACAGGCTCTGGCTGGTGGTGCGGATGGTTTCCGGCAGGCCCTCGATGGCGATCTCTTCGAAATTCTTCTTGCCGGCATAGGTGACCAGGTGGTGCTTCAGCGAAGCGACGGCCAGGTGAAGGTGTTCGGTCGAGGCCGCGGCGTCGATTTCCAGCAAGCCGATGGCCAGATTGTTCAACAGTTCGAAGACGCGTTTGGTTTCCCTCTGGTCGCCGGTGATGAAGGCGTCGTGCACCCAGAACCCTTCGCTGGTGCATTCGATCTCCAGGACGCCGCCTCCGAGCAGGTTCTTGCGAATGGCGGCATGGGCTTCCTTGGCGACTTCCTTGTACCGGGCGTGTTCGGGAGTGTAATAGGACCCGATGGTGAGCAGGCGATCCAGAGCCACGAAAAGCTCGGCGTGCTCGGGGCTCATGGGCGGATTTTTGTCCACCGCGGGCTCAAGGTCCACGTAATTGTAATCGGTCGTTGGCGACACCTCGGAATCCTTCCGTTCGTCGAAATGGTCCTACCTGTCAAATTTCGACAAGAACGGGAGGTTTTTAAGGAAAATCAGGACCGCGGGGAGGGAGAATCGAGGATTTTTCGTACCCGTTGCAGTAACACGTTGCGTCTGAAGGGCTTTTCAATAAACGGGCGGTTTTTTTCCAGGAGTCCGTGCCGGGCCACCGATTGGGCCGTGTATCCGGACACAAAGAGGGTTTTCAGGCCGGGATGGGCCTTGGAGAGCTCCTCGGACAGGACCTCACCTCCCAGGTGGGGCATGATCACGTCGGTCACCAGCAGGTCGATGGGGATGTCGGCCTCGGCGGCCTGGCGCAAGGCCTGGTCCCCGTTCTCGGCTTCGATGACGGTGTAGCCCGCATCCCGCAACTGCAGAACCGTCAATCGGCGGACGCTGTCTTCGTCTTCGCACACCAGGATGGTCTCGTGGCCGCCGACCGCCGAACCGGATTCGGTGTCTTCGGGCCGGGCTCCTTTTGACTCGGCCAGGGGCCAGTAGGTCTTGAAGGTGGTGCCGTGACCCACCTCGCTGTAGACCCGAATGTGTCCGCCGAATCGCTGGACAATGCCATACACCGTCGCCAAACCCAGCCCGGTGCCCTTGTCCTTGGTCTTGGTGGTGAAAAACGGTTCGAACAGCCGCTCCATGTTTTCCCTGGGGATGCCTTCGCCGTTGTCGCTGACGGCGAGCATGACATGGGGACCGGGCTGCGAGCCGGGATGGTTCCGGGCGTACCCATCGTCCAGATGGACAATTCGCGATTCGATACCCAGCAGGCCGCCGGCGGGCATGGCGTCGCGGGCGTTGACCGCGAGGTTCATGATCACCTGCTCCACCTGGGTGGCGTCGGCCAGGATCAGGGCGGGTTCGTCGCAGCAGGTCACCTTCAGCTGGATGTCTTCGCTGATGACCCGCGGCAGCATTTTTTCCATTTCCCGGATCACGGCGTTGAAGTCGATAACCTGGGGATGGGACTGGTCCTTGCGGCTGAACATCAGCAGCTGCCGGGTCAGGTCGGCGGCGCGGCGTCCGCTCTTGTCCACCTGTTCGAGGGCCGTGTGCACGTATTCGAGGGAGGGTTCGGGATCTTCCAGGGCGCCCAGGGCCAGCTCGGCGTTGCCCAGGATCGCCGTCAGGATGTTGTTGAAATCATGGGCGATGCCGCCGGCCAGCTGTCCCACGGCCCGCATTTTTTCCCCGTGGCGGAACTGGTGCTCGAGGAAGCGTTCGTGGGTGATGTCCTGCCCGATGGCCTGGAAGGCGATGGTGCGCCGGTCCCAGGCGAACAGGGCCCGGATGGTCCAGCGGTGCCAGAACTGGGGATCGTCGCCAAGCATGACCGGAAAGTCGATGGCCCCGGTGGGGGTGTCCACGTCGAGGCTGGACAGCAGGTCGTCGACAACCTGCCGGTACCCCTCATCCACGAAGCTCAGGAAGTTGACCCCGGAAAGATCATCGGGATCCAGGGAGAAACACGCCGCGCAGGCCTTGTTGGCGTAGGTCAGGTCGCTCTCGGCGGTGAAGCGGCAGATCATCAGGGGCATGTCCTCGACCGAGGCCTGGTACCGGTCCTCGCTCTGCCTGAGCTCCTCGGCGCCTCGGGCCAGTTCATGTCGGGCGGTCTTCAGCTCCTTCTCGAGTTCCCCCAGCTTGAAGATCGCCAGCACCGGCAACGACTGGAACCGCCAGCCGTGGCGGCGGATCTCCCAGACAAGATACAGGGTCAAGGGACCGGTGGCGGCCACCGCCACGATGCTTCGGGAGACCAGGGTGCCCCACAGGATGGAACCGAAACTCGAGGTGCCGCCGTGGGCCAGGGCGGTGAAGATGAGGGCGTCCATCCACAAGATGGACAGCAGGGACCCCATGACCGACATGGCCAAGGGAAGTTTCCGGCGGTATTTAATAAAGCAGCCCCACACCATGGTCAGGGCCAGCAGGTCCAACAAGGTGGCGACAATGGAGGCGGCGTAAGTACGCCAAAGCAGAGGAGGGAACGGGCAGGCCCCGTGGGGGTTGGTCTTGATGAACAATTCCCGGAATGCCAATGATGCCAGGGGGAAAAGGATCGTGCCGCCGACCACCACGAAAATGGCGGCGCGTCCGGCGCTGGGACCGTCGAAGATGTAGCAGACAAAAACGCCCATCAGGATGCTGGTGAACAGGACGGTCGAAGTGACCACGAACTCCATCCCGCCGATCGAAACGATCAGGGTCTGGGGGGTGATCCAGGCGGCGGCGACAATCATGCCGAGGATGGCGTACATGAACGCCAAACTGTACCGGCGCCGCAGGGCGTGGACCCCGAGGACGGCGGCGGCCAGCAGGAGGCTGTTCCCAAGTAGCAATTGAGGCGAAGTCAGGCCCATGGCTCCAATCCCGGGAAGAGTCGAATCAAGTTGTCATGATACATGAAATGGATGCCGTCGTCCAAATAAGAGATGTCGGGGCAAGAGTTGACGGTTGGCAGCAGGCCCTGAGGAAAATTCTAAGTTGTTGTAAATATTGAAAGAAGGCGACATGGACGCGAATCTGAATACGGTATACAGGTACCACGAAGAGACCAAACACCATTTTCAGAGGTACGCGCGATCCCTGGGCTTCCTGGATTGGTCGACCCAACCGGATCCCTTCCGGCGGTTCGCGGGAGCCCCGATTACCCAACTCGAAATGCCGCCCCAGGAAGACGGCCCCACCTGGGATGGACTGTTTGCCGGGGATCGGGAGGCCGTCCCGGTGACGCCTGCTTCGATCAGCCGGTTTTTCTATTTCAGCCTGGCCCTGTCGGCGTGGAAAGAAGTGTTGGCGCCCTCGGGAAAGGTGGCCTCGCGCTGGGCGCTGAGGGTCAATCCGTCCAGCGGCAACCTGCATCCCACCGAAGGGTATCTGGTCGGGCCGGACGGCGTGTTCCATTACGGGCCTGAAACCCACGTTTTGGAGCAAAGGGGGGCGTATGCGGGGCCGGAATGGTCAAAATTCGCCAAAAACCAGCCCAATGAGGCGTTTTTGGTCGGTTTGACCAGCATCCACTGGCGAGAAGCCTGGAAATACGGCGAACGGGCCTTCCGGTACTGCCAGCACGATGTCGGCCACGCCCTGGCGGCCCTGAGCCTGTCGGCGGCCTGCCTCGGCTGGCAGACCCGGTTGGCGGAAGGTTGGGGAACGGAGGTTATCGAACGTTTACTCGGGGTCCGCGAGCAGGTCGGTCCCGAAAAAGAGCACGGCGACTGTCTGGTGAGGGTGTGGCCTGGTCCGGCGGCGACCGACCTCGCCCGGGTCGAACTGCCCGAACCGGCATCATGGACCGGAACACCCAACCGGTTGAGCGAGGGCCACCAGGAGTGGCCGATCATCCAGGAAATCGCCGCGGTCACCCGGGGCCAGGGCGGTCCGGCGGCGCCAAGTATTATGACCCGGAAAACAGCTCCCCGATCGGACCGGGGCCTGTCCGCCCAGGGCCTCATCCGGAACCGCCGCAGCGCGGTTTCCCTGGACGGAACCACGGGCCTGCCCCGGAACGATTTTTTCGATCTTCTCGAACGCCTGATGCCCCATCAGGACCATCCCGTTTTCGGGGCCGCTCCCGACCTGAACCACGTCTCGCTGGCGATCTTCGCCCATCGGGTCGACGGGCTGGACCCGGGCCTGTATGTCCTGGTCCGCCATCCCGATCACGAGGCTTCCCTGCGCGCGGCGATGCGCGAGGACTTTTCCTGGACCAGGCCCGAGGGTTGTCCCGCCGACCTGCCCCTTTTCCTTCTGGGCCGGGGCGACCTGCGCCACGTGTCCCGCCAGTTGAGCTGCGGTCAGGACATCGCCGCGGACGGCGCGTTTTCGCTGGGCATGCTGGCCCGCTTCGATCACGCGTTGACCAACGGCGGGGCGGAAATGTATCCACGGTTGTTCTGGGAAACGGGAATGATCGGCCAGATGCTCTACCTGGAAGCCGAGGCCGCCGGACGGCGCGGCACCGGCATCGGCTGTTTTTTCGACGACGAGGTGCACAAGGTGCTTGGCATCGCGGATCACACCTGGCAGAGCCTGTACCACTTCACCGTGGGCGGGGCGATCGAGGACACCCGCCTGCGGACCGGGCCGGCCTACTGAAAATATTCGGAGAAACCCGAGGTAACCAGCACCTCGTCACCGGCATGCTGGGGCTGCTGGTCGTCATTGACCCCGACGACCAGGAATTCGTCGATACCGAGATTGCTCTCGGGGTCCAGCTGGATGGCCGGCTGGTTCGCGGCGGGCAGGGGAAAGCCGGACGGGTCATGGGTCACCCGCACCAACGGGTGTTCCAGGTCCGGGCCGCGGGCCACCACCACGGCTTTGCGGGCGTCGGAAAGAACGACTTCGCTCCCCGGCGGATACAGACCCAGGCAGTTGATGAGCAGGGCCAGCAGGCGGGGATGGAAACCGCCCTTGTCCTTGAGCATGATTTCGTAGGCCCGGCGGGGCGACATGGGCGCCTTGTAGGGCCGGACGGCGGTCAGGGCCTCGAACACGTCGCAAACATGGACCAGGGCCGCGACGGCACCTTGGTTGTACCACTCGGGCATGGCGGGGTATCCGCCGCCGTCATGGCGAATATGATGTCCCCAGGTGGCCGAAACGATCAGGGGACTTTTTTCCCCGCTGGCCACCAGGATCTGGGCGCCGGCCGCGGGATGCGATTCGATGATCTTGCGCTCCTCGGGGTCGAGCGCGCCGGCCTTGAACAGGATTTCACCGGGGATCCGGCCCTTGCCCAGGTCATGGACCAGTCCGGCGGTGGCCAGTTCCTCCTGGAATTCCCGGGACCAGCCGAGCTCCCGGCCCAGCATGGACGTGAGGGCGGCCACCCGCACCGAGTGGCCAATGGTGTAACTGTCGTAATCGGGGTAGCGCATGAATTGCATGACGTCCATGGCGCCCATTTCCGAAGCGTCGACCAGGTTCTTGCCGCTGGCGCGCGCCTGGGAAAGGTCGATGGACTGGTCCCGGCTGATCTGAAGGTTGTTGGTCGACACGGTGTCGTAGAGGGCCTGATAGACGTTCAGCAGCGGCGCGAAGTCGGCGGCCATCTGTTCGGCAATGCCGTCGCCGCAGTCGGGGCCTTCGTCCGTGCCGCCGTCGCCCTCTTCCCGGAAAGGCGCCAACAGTTCAATGTGGTCGATGCCGTTGGCGGCGAACAGGGCCCGGGCGTCCTCCAGCCTGGCCAGGACTTCCTTCTGGCCGGCGCCCAGGCGGAAAAACGTCGCCACGTCGTTTTGGGCCACAGGCAGGCGGAAGGTGAATCCCCCACACCCCAGCCGTTCGGCGAATTCGATCAGGGAACGGCCGGCGATGGAAGGTCCGACCAGGTATTTTCCGTGACGGATGAACTTGCCGCCGAAAACGCCGAAGGAAAAATCCTGCTGGTCGCCGGACTGGATCAGGTCGCGAAGCCGTTTCGTGAAATCCCCGGAAACCGCGTCGACCTTGGGGTGCCGGTCGAAATACATCCGGCGCTGGTTGATGCCGCTGGCCAAAAGGATGATGAGGTCGCTGAACTGCTGTTCCACGGGGCTACCTTTCTTCCTCGGCCGCCGTCGACCTGGAAGCGATGATTACCTCGGCCAAATTTCGCAGTTTTTCCGGCCAGACCCTGAAGAAGAAAAACTTCCTTTTGTCGCGGATTTCGGTCAGTAGGGGAAGGGAGTGGTCGGGGTCCAGGTTGCCCAGCCAGGCGACGGCCTTCCCGGCCCATTTGCCCTTGCGGCCCTCGCCCGAGAGACTGATGAGTGTTTCTCCGATCAGGCGGGCGGCCATCCTGCGGAAATCTGCCGTCATGGTGGAGCCGGCCCCCTGCCGGATGAGGGCGAGATACAGGTTGTCGTAGGACGGCTGGTGCGGGCCGATGGCTTCGAGAAGAACCTCGGCCAGTTCGTTGGGCGGCTGCCGGCGAAGATGCTGGTGCAGGCGCGGTCCGTGTTCGGACCCCAGGGAAGACCTCATCAGGACCAGGTGTACCGGGTACATGGACTCGAGGGAAAGGTTCATCAGGCCCGGCAGGGATTTTCTGGTGCGAAAGGCTTCCAGGCACTCCATTCGGCTGACCTGTTGCAGGGCCGATTTCGGATCGATCTGGGCGACGGCCAACCAGAGCCGGGTCCCGGCATCCGGCAATTTTTCATCGAGCCCGAGCAACAGGTCGTTGACCAGGTGGGGCCAGACCAGGGCCCGCCGGCCCGAGTCCAGGGCCTCCCACAGCCGCTCCCAAAACCCCCCAAGATATACCGGTTGGGCAGAAATAAGGGCCCCGCAATAGGCGGGAAGGACCCTGTCCAGGACGATGGGATTGGCATGGACGCAATAGTCCGCCACGGCCGCGGCGCAAAAATGGAGATCGTCGCGGGTCAGGTCAGGAGCGGCAAGGGCTTCACCCAGGTGTGAAACCAGGGCCACGTCGAGGACCTCCGATGTTTCGATCCCGATAAGATTCAGGATGATGCCCAGATAATCCTTCATGGCCGAAGGCCGACCCTTGGGCACGGGGGCTTCGCTCGAGGCCAACAGCCCGACTTCGGCCTTCAATTGTTCGACGGTGAGCCGGTATTCCTTCCTGGAGGAACCCTTGTCCTTGTCCCTGGCCCGGGTTTTCCACTCCCCGCCGTTTTCAGCTTCTTTCTTGAGGATGCTGAACACCAGGTCCACGGATCCGGGATCATGGCTCAGATCCAGCGCTTTCTTGGCGTGCTGGATGAGGCGGGCCAGATCGCGGGGGTCGGGGTTCACTTCGACCAGACGCTGCAGCGCCTCGCGCAGGGCCCTGATGTTTTCCGGGGTGGCGTCGGTCCGGACGCCGGTCCCGTCTCCGGAGAAATCGGACAACTCCTTTTCGAGGTTGCTGAGGATCTGGTTGACGAGCTCCATGAATTTCCGCGCCAGCATTTCGGTCTCGGAAGTGGATTCCTCTCCCGTCCCGGGGGTGGGGGAATTCAGCAGCTCATCCAGGGTAAGGGGTTTGCGTAAACCTTCGCCCCCCTCCTCGGTGCCGTCCTTGTGAACCACCCCCTTGCTGGCGGTGCTGACGGTGGCCGGAAGGTTTTTAATGACGATTTCGCGAAAGCCCGTGGTGGTGCCCAGGCTTTGCCGGTGATCCTGAAGGGCGGTGATGGCCTGGCGGAGGTCGGCCGGCGTCAGGTCGGCGCCGATATTCAACTGGGCGATGTTCAGGGGAACCAACAGATCGTGGAGAAGACGGACGTTGCGGTGGCCCGGGTCCACCAGCCGGCGGTTGACCATCATGCCCGAGGCCGTCACCTCGATGGTCATGGCCCGGTCCGGCAGGATGGCCTCGACCATCTGGGCGCAGGACTTTTCGGACGCCAGGTGGTATTGCTCGTGTTCGGGAGAATAGTAGGCCCGGACGGTCAAAAGCTTGTCGACGGCCTTCAACAGCGCGGCGGATCTCCTGTCCAGGGGCTGGCCGTCAAGGTCACATATGGTTTCGCTGTTGAGCAGCGTGGTGTTCGCCATGGTTTCCGGAATTCCTTGGACCGAGATCCGGGATCAATGCGATCATATGGGCAAGGTATAACTTGATTTCCTTTCGGTCCCATGGGACATGAGCTTGAGACATAAATGAAAATCAGCTTTTAATGACAACGGAGAGGAAATGATATGGCGGACAGGGATCAGGAAAATCCTGACGTGAGCGACGATCCGCTGCCCCCGGGCGTGCCCGAACCACCGGACCCGGTCAAGGTCCGCGATCTGCGCCAACGCATGGAAAAGGACCGGGCCGGCCGACCCCGGGGCAGCCGCGGCCTGGACAGCGCCAAGGCCAAGCAGGCGCGGGACATCGGTACCTACACCATCATTCCGATGATGATGATCGCCGGCCCCCTGGTGGGTTACCTGCTGGGCAAGGGCGTGGACCGCCTGGTGGGCGGGCAGCCCTGGCCCGAGGTGATCGGCATGCTTGTCGGGGTGGTGGCGGCGTTCCGGCAGGTGTTTTTGATGTTGGCCAAAAAAGGAAACAGGAAATAAAGGGTCCCTGGTAGTGAAAGTCCCCCGGGGGACCTTCAACGCCCCGGCCGAACCCTACTTCACCAGCTTCTCCAGCCGGTTCAGGATCGCGACCATCGCCATCGTGTCGAGCTTGCAGTACTCGCGCAGGTTCTTGAAGATGGCGGCCCGCTCCTTCACCGCGACATTGCCGTACAGGGCCTGCTGGTATTGGCGCGCGGCGTGGTTGCCGTCGGCGATGGCCAGGCTGTCGTAATCGAAATCGGTCAGCGCGGGCAGGACGGCCTTCAGGGAACAGTTGCCCTTCTGCCGGGGATGGTAGACCCAGAAACTGCGGAAGGGGACGATCAGGTCCTCCATGCGCCCGACCAGGTCGGCCATGAACTCCGCTTCGGCGGGGAACATCTCGGCCAGGTCCTCCAGCACGCCCTTTTCAAAGCCCATGTTCCAGCACAGGACGGTGCCGTCGGGGCCGATGGCCTTGAGCGCCTCGACCAGGCCGGGCCGGGGGTCGCCGGGGAGGGGCACATGGTTCCAGGTGGCCAGGTATTCCACGTGCCGCGGCCGCTCACCCCGGTTTTCCTGGATGTGCAGCGAGAACTGGAAGGGGATCCGCTGGTAGGGACGGGTGCCGGCCAGGGGCGGGATGGCCGGGTTCATCGTCTCGAAATCAAGGTGGTACAGGGGATATTTCAACCCGCGCATCCAGGGGCGCAGGGCGGCCTTGTCGACCTGGACCTCGCCTTCGGTCACGGCCTTTTTCTGGATGATCTGCCGCGGCGTCAGCCGGCTGTCCGGCGCCCCGGCGATGGTGAAGATGCCCTCGTCCAGGTACTCGAACGAACGGGTGCCGGCCCGATACAACTCGGTCACGTTGTCGGGCGGCAGGACCGACCAGCACGAATCCTTGAGGGGGCAGGGGTAGGGGCTGGTGCAGCGCGGCCCGATGGGCGTGTCGGGGTCGGGGCCGGCCACCGTTTCCAGCATCCTGGCCATGGCCGGGGGCACGTAGTCGGTCAGGCGCAGGGCGCGCTCGGTGACGTCCTCCAGATTGAAGAAGCGCTCGACCTCGAAGCGGTCGCCGCGCACGTAACCGGTGTCGATATGCATCAGGTAGAGTCGATTGAGGTGGACACCGGAACGCGTCAGGGTGTCGTACTGGAAAGCCACGTCGTTGAGGTTGACGTCCTTGACCCGGGTGGACGACTTCACTTCGACCAGGTCCCACTGGTTACTGCTGCGGCGGTCACCGTCGGGGCCGGGCACCGGGACCAGGATGTCCACGCGGCAGTAGCGGTCGTCGACCAGGAAACTGGCCTCGAATATGGGAACCCGGCGCTTCATCAGGTCGCGGGTCGCGGTCACCGTCAGGTCCAGGGCGTCCTCGGCCTGGAAGATCATGGGCACTTCCTTGCCGCCGGGATAAAGTCGTTTGGCCAGGTCGCCCACCATGTGGCCGGTTTCAAAAATGTGCTGCTGGGACTCGTCGGGCTCGGGAATGGCCTGGCGGTCATTGAAATAGGTCCACAACAGTTTGGGACACTGAAGCCCGTTCAGGAACTTGGATTTGGAGATATAGGTGTCGTGATCGGGCGCCATGGGAGCCTTTCGTGCGCGCGGAATTAGGGTACCGACCATCCATAATATGACGGCAATGGCGGCGATGCCAGTTCGGGGACCCCGGATCTCCAGACCCCGGCAAAAACCGACTATATAATTATTTAACACCTACTTGAGTGGTGTTTGATATAACTTTAACGGATAAAACAAGATAGACAATAATAGGGACGAAATTGATCTTGACTGTATGTTTCTGTTTCGGGTACCCTTCCTTATCCCCGTTTCGCGGGGTTCTCGTCTTTCCACCCGACTAGGAGGACCCAAATGATGAACCGTTCTCTCGCCACTCGTATCACGACCGTATTGTTGATTGGGGTCGTGGCCTCCATTGGTTTGTGGGGCTGCTCGGATTCGGACATGACGTCGCCGGTCGCCCAGAATCAGGTAGATGAAAATCTCTTCAGTGCCTCCAACCCCGCCGTGCGCGCGGTCATGGACATCCAGGAGGCCCACACCGCGGCCCTGATGGCCAGCCCCAGCGTCATCGGCACCGCCACCACCATCGATGAAAACGGCGAACCCGCCATTCTCGTCTTCGTCACCGATGACGGCGCCAAGAGCGCGATGCCCCTGGCCCTGGACAAGGTCAAGGTCATCACCCAGGTCACCGACCGCTTTGTCGCCATGAAGGGCAAGCCCGGCGGCGGCGGCGGCGGCGGTGGCGGCGGCGAGTCGGACCACAAGGGTCTGCAGACCACGCCCATCAAGCTGGGAACCTCCGGCGGCTGGCGCTATGACCTGGCCAACGGCTACTGCTGCGGCGGCACCCTGGGCGCCCTGATCCAGGTCGGCGGCAGCAAGCGGATCCTGAGCAACTACCACGTGTTCGAAGCCGACATCGTCAACGGCGGCAACGGCCGCAGCGCCTCGAACGGTGATCCGATCGTCCACCCGGGCCTGATCGACATCGGCTGCCAGGCCGCCAACGGCATCGACGTCGCCACCCTGGTCGTCAGCCACGCGCTGCCGAACAACAACGTCGACTGCTCCAGCGCCAACATCATCAGCGGCCAGGTCGATGAGTCCGGTTACATCCTGGAGATCGGCACCATCAGCTCGCAGACCGTGGGCGCCTTCGTCAACCAGGGCGTCAAGAAGAGCGGCAGGACAACGGGTCTGGGCCGCAGCAAGGTCAGCGGCCTGAACGCCACCGTCAGCATCTCCTATGAAAACGAGTGTGCCGGCGGCACCGCGTTCACCAAGACCTTCACCGGCCAGATCGTCATCGCCAACAAGGGCAGCAGGTTCCTTGCCGGCGGCGACTCCGGTTCCCTGATGGTCGAAGACGTGACCACCAATCCTCGCGCCGTGGGCCTGCTGTTTGCCGGCTCGAGTTCGACCGCCATCGCCAACCCCATCGGCGACGTGCTGAACTTCTATGGCGCCACGATGGTCGGCAACTAAATCCGAATGCGTATTCGGGTCACATACCGGTCCCTGGAGATTCTCCGGGGACCGGTTTTTCTATGGCTGCTGCTGCTGGCCGTCGGCTGCAACGCCCCCGCCGAAAAGGAGAAGCCGGTGCCTGAACGTCCCATCACCGAGGTGATGAACGACAACGCCGACCGCATCATGGCCCTGGACGAAGTGGTGATGGTGGCGATCGGGGAAATGAAGGACGGCACGCCGTGCATCCAGGTCTACGTGAAGTACAAGTCGGATATCCTGGCCGATGAAATCGGCGTGGAGCTCGAAGGCTATCCCGTGGTCTACATCGTGAGCGACGAAATCCGCCCCCTGAACTAGCCCGGCCTACCAGGCCAGCCCATCATCCCCGAAATACAAGTGCAACTGATTGCGCGACGCCAGGTTGATTCGGTCCGACCAGATGCCGACGGGGTTCAGGTCGTCCGTCAGGATGGGCACATCCCCGGTGGGCGCCACGGTGAAACGGTTGTCCCAGGCGTGCAGCTGGTTGTATTCCAAGCTCCAGCGTTCCTGGGGAATGGGGAACTCCTCGTCGTCCAGATCGAGGGGCCGGTCCGAGGCCATGATCACCACGTTGCCGAACATGTTGGGCGGCTCTTCCATGGGCAGCACGGTGACGAAGGCGAACTGGCCGGCCAGGGTGGCGGCCAGCGAGTGGACGATGATGTCGTGCCAGCCCACGGCCTCGACGTTCATGGCCAGGATGCCGCCGTCGTTAAGCCGCGAATGAACCAGCGCGAACGCCTCTTCGGTCACCAGGTGGAAAGGGATCGAGCTGCTGCCGAAGGCATCCAGGATGATGACGTCAAAGGTGTCCTCGTTCTGGACGAAGTACCGGCGGCCGTCGGCGCGGTGGATCCTGCCGTCTTCCGGGGTGAGGCCGAACCAGTCCCGGGCGGTTCGCGTGACCACGGGGTCGATTTCCACCGCCTCCACGTCCCACCCGTCCCGATGGAAGACCTTGAGCACGCTGCCCCCACCCAGGCCCACCACCATCACCTTGCCCGGCTCTTCGTAGAATTTCTTCGAGATCTCCAGCACGTCGATGTAGGGATAGTCGCTGACCCAGTTGTTGGCCGGGTCGACGATGGTGTGCGGTCCCCCGTCGATGAGCATGAAACGGAGGCCCTTCTTTTCCACCACCCGGATTTCGGCGTAGGCGCTCTGGGTGACGTAGAGCAGGCCCGCTTCGGGGTTGGCGCGGGCCTCGGGCGCGGCCCGGTAGGCCCCCGTCGCGGCGACGAGCAATAATACTGCCGCGATGACCGCCGTTTTGCCCTTGCGGTCGACGGCCATGCCGATCGCGGCGGTCAGGACCAACAGGACGCCGATCAGGTAGGTCAGCCGCGCGACCCCGATGTGGGGGATCAGGAAAAATCCGGTGCCGATGGCCGCGAACACGCTGGCCACCGTCGACAGGGCGTACAGGTTGCCCGCGGTGCGGCCGACCTCGTCCAGCGCGGCGGTCCGCAGCTTGATGGCAAAGGGGCTGACCATGCCCAGCAGAAGCAGCGGCGGAAAAAACAGGACGGTCGCCGAGATCAGCACGCCGGCGCGCAGGCCGAGAGAGTCGGCGACCTCGAGAACGGGATGCCTCAACCAGGGAATGGCCACCGTCCACACCCCGGCCAATCCGATCGGCAGGCAGAACTTGGGCAGCGTGGGTTTTCTGTCGGCCAGCTGTCCGCCCCAGGCGTAGCCCACGCTGAGGGCGGCCAGGGTCACGCCGATCAACGCCGACCACAGGTACAGGCTGACGCCGAAGACCGGGCCGATCAGCCGGGTGCCCAGGATTTCGAGGGCCAGCACGCTGGCCCCGCAGATGACGACGGCGAAGTAGATGAACAGGTGGAACATGAGGGGTGGGCCTTTGGGGGGGCGAGGAAAGGGTTTTTGGGTTCGGATGGGAGGGTACCGGAAATGGGGGAATGGGGCAACCTGTTGGTTGTGCCTTTGAAATTGTGTCTGGCCTGGGAGCCGGAGGTTTTATCAAAAAGAGGCCCCCCCGGGGGGTTCTCTTTTTGACTTTCTGTCACATTTGCAGCCTAATACAGTCCTTGTTGGGCCGCCTCGGGGTCCGGACACAATTTCAAAGGCACAACCCCACCAATAGAAGGGTCATCAAAGGGCTGTATACGGTATTCACCTTTGGTGACTTGAAGTTAATTGTTTATCCTGGAATATGTTGGATAAAAAAGGCCCCCCGGGGGGCCCTATTTCTCCGCAAAGGCAGGGTCGGCCAATCGGTGGGAAAAATCACGGATATCCTTCGGCCATTCCCGGGTGTGGAGTTCAAAAGCGGTCCGGTCCGCCGCGAACAGGGCCCGACTGGCCTCCTCGAAGCCGGGCTCGTTGCCGGCGATGGCGGTCATGAAACGGAAGGCGGCTTCCTTGGAACGGCGCACCCTATCGGAACCAAGGTTTCCCTTCCTGGCTTGTTCCACCAGTTTGCGCAGGGCCACCGACGCGCCCCCGGGCTGGGCGTTCAGCCACTCCCAGTGGCGGGGCAACAGGGTGACTTCACGGCCGACAACCCCAAGTTTGGGTCGTCCAGGAGTTCGACGGACCGGCTGGGATTGGCTCTTGGCGAACCCCAGAACATCATCCAGGGTGCCGCGCAGGTCGAGATCCACCTGTTCGCCGGTGGGATAGGCAAAAACCAACAGGGTGCGGGGGTCTTTCGCATCGACCAGCGGCTTGATGACCTGGACCATTTGGGCCAGGTCTCCCTGGCCGATGCACGCGAGGCCGGCGAAAGCGGCGAAGGATTTCTCTGTATTCATGGGT
>Ga0210065_1000010_pt1 | contig 72382 bp, 60 predicted proteins | sample Muzzi_PWB_D1_FD_185533 | JGI IMG/M metagenome (GOLD analysis project Ga0210065, IMG submission 185533) | Wetland microbial communities from San Francisco Bay, California, USA, that impact long-term carbon sequestration - Muzzi_PWB_D1 (SPAdes) | ecosystem: Environmental > Aquatic > Marine >... | reverse complement strand
TCCTCCCGGCCGGTCCCCTCCTTGTCGCGGACCACGGCCAACCCGCCGGACTGGTCGAACGCCAATTCAACCGCCTCGATGAACCGTGCGCGGACCTTGGCCGCCAGTTTGAGGCGGTCGACCACCACGTCGATGACCGCCCCGGGTTCGGGCGAAGGAAGATCCGTGATGTCCGGGGCATCCAGGCGCACGGTTGCCCCGTCCAGAACGGCCCGCTGGAAACCCTGGGCCAGCAGGGGTTCCCACCAGCCCACCGTCGAACCGGCGCCGGAGATTTCCAGGGGATAACAGACCAGGACCAGGCCGCCGTCACCGTGGGCGGCGCGGACGGTCCGCCAGACCGACTCGGGGGTCTTGCGCACCACGGGTTTTTCGCAGTCCGGGCAGACCACCTGGCCGACCCGGGCCCACAGGACGCGCAGGTAGTCGTTGATTTCGGTGACGGTCCCCACGGTGCTGCGCCCGCTGGTCACCGCGTTCCGCTGCTCGATGGCGATGGCCGGACTGATGCCGTCGATCCAATCGACATCCGGCTTGGGCAGCCGCGCCAAAAACTGGCGGGCGTACGTGGACAGCGACTCGACGTAGCAGCGCTGGCCTTCGGCGTAGAGGGTGTCGAAAACAAGGGAAGATTTGCCCGACCCGGACACCCCCGAAACCGAGGTCATGGCCCCGCGGGGGAAATCGACGTCGACGTTGCGCAGGTTGTGCTGGCGCGCGCCCTTGATGCGAATCCACTCGGTCAATTGCCGGGCTCCATCCTGGTCCGGGTAAAGACAAATTGCAGTCGGACAGGATAACAGAGGTTTGCCGTCGGGACAATGTGAATTAGTTTGGTCGGGAATCACCATCACCTCCAGCGGACGATCCCGAAAGGATTCCCATGCCCGGCCCCTTCGAAGAGCTCCTGGCGACCATCCACACCCTGCGCGCCCCAGGCGGGTGCCCCTGGGACCGTAAACAGACCCTGCACGACGCCTCCCGCTACCTGATGGACGAAGCCGCCGAACTGGTCGAGGCCACCCTGGCCGGCGACACCCCCGGCACCAGGGAGGAACTGGCGGACCTGCTGTTCATGACCTGTTTCTGCACCGAGATCCTCGGCGAGACCGAACCGGTGACGATGCACGACATTGCCCGCGAGGGTAACGAGAAGCTCATCCGTCGCCACCCCCACGTGTTCGGGGAAGCGGACGCCAAGGACACCGGCGAAAGCCAGGCGCGCTGGAACGCCATCAAACGCGAGGAAAAAATCGCCCGCGGCCTGGATCCCGACAGCGAATCCGTCCTCAAGGACCTGCCCCCCGCGACCGCCCCCCTGCACCAGGCCTACAACTACCAGAAGGATGCGGCGGACCACGGTTTCGACTGGCCCGACATCACCGGCGTGAAAGAAAAACTTCGCGAGGAATTGGCCGAATACGAGGAGGCCGCCAGCGGCGGCGACAGGAACGAGCTGCAGCACGAGCTGGGCGACCTGCTTTTTTCGATCGTGAACCTGGCCAGATGGCACAAGATCCAACCGGATATGGCCCTCCGCCAGGCCAACAACCGTTTCCGCGCCCGTTTCCACTTCGTGGAAAAGGACTTCGCCGAACGCGGTCTGGCCATGAAGGATGCGGGCATCGACGCCCTGGAGGATTCCTGGCAGCGCGCCAAGAAGGAGCTGTCCTGATTGATGGCTCTGGGGGGAGGGGGCCCCTGCGGGCGTCCCTGGAAAATCCGCAGGGCCCCCAAGCCCTCCCTTAAGGCCACCCCGTTCCAGCCCGAGGACATTCCAGGGACGCCCGCAGGGGCCCCCTCACCTCAGAACCATCAATCCGGACACCCATCCTTGTCCCGGTCCCCATCGTAATCCTCAGGCTCGTCGGGGCACGCATCCAAAGTGTCCGGGATTCCGTCCAGGTCATTGTCCAGTTCGGGACAGCCATCCAGGTCCTCGAAGCCGTCCAGGTCCTCGGCCTGATCGATACAATCGTCGCTGTCGTCCTCGATACCATCACCGTCGGTGTCGATGAAATCATCGGGGCAGCCGTCGGTGTCACTGTGGCCGTCGAAATCCTCGGCCTGGTCCGGACACAGGTCCGTGCGGTCGGGAATGCCGTCACCGTCATTGTCCCGGTCGGGAACACCGTCGGCGTCCTGGAACCCATCGTAGTCCTCGGGCTCGTCGGGAGCGCCGTCGCGCAGGTCGGGGACCCCGTCCATGTCGTTGTCGTAATCCGGGCAGCCGTCCTCGTCCTTCCAGCCGTCCCGGTCCTCGGGAAATTCGGGGCAGGCGTCCTTCCGGTCGACGATGCCGTCGCCGTCACGGTCGCTGCCGCCGATGGAAAACTGCCGGGAAACGGCCACGCCCATCAGCCAGTCGGGATAGGCGGGATACCAGGGGGTACTCTCGTCGTCGTTGGACATGCTGACCAGGTAGTTGCCGTGCAGCGCCCAGCCTTCGACCACGCCCCAGCGCAGGCCGGCCCCCAGGAGGCGCAGGCTTTCCTCGCGGGTGAGGGTGGTGTTGCCGGAAAAGATCTCCTGGCTGTACTCCAGCCACAGGCTGGTGGTGCCCTTGCGGAATTCCAGGGCCCCGGACAGTGTCCAGGCGTCATTCAGGCTGGTTCCCCCGGCCGTGGCCGCGGATTGGTAGCGGGGCGGCCAGGGCTGGAACCCCTCCTCGCCCATGCCGTAGCCCCCCTCCTCGTTCCTGTTCCACCGGTACCAGGCGTTCAGGTGCAGGCGCATTTCCGGAACCTGGTCCCGGGTCCAGACCCGGAAGGTCAGCACCCCTCCCGCCCGCGGGGAAAACACACCTTCGGCCAGGCCCAGGTTCTCATCTCCCACCGGGATGTTGCCGCCGCCGATCAACGCGGCATACATCAGACCGTCCTTGACCGGGACCCCGAGGGTGGCCAGCCACCGACCGTCCCCCAGGCCCGACCCGCTGGGCGGGATGTAGGACGTCCCCTGGGACCACGAACGCCAGGGCAGTTCCGCCCAGATGTTGAACCAGGAAATCGGCGTCACTTCGGTCTGGAGAAAGAGGTCGTTCTGGTCGATGCGGCTGAGGAATCCGTCCAGGAGGTAGACGGTGCTGTAGGTCCGCCAGCCCATCCCAACGCTCCACAGGCCGTCCGCGGGGATGACCGCCGACTCGGCCCAGGTCAACCGGACGGAATCCTGCTGACGGGAAGGCGTTTCGCCCACCGGATCGGGGGGCAGAACGGGTTTGCCGTCGGGTTGCCCGAACGCCACGGCGGTCAGGCTCAGGAAAAACAATGCCGTCAGGAGGATTTTCAATCGGCGGCCTTGTCCGATTCGTTTCCGGCCGGTGCCTCGTCGGAAGATTCCTCTTCCGGTTCGGGCGCTTCCTGCACGTCCTCTTCGCTGGCCGCCCTGGCGGCTTTCTTGATCTCATCGGTGTAGTTGAGCTGAAGATCCATCACCGCGGCGTCCATCATCCGCAGAAGCTCACCGGGCGTGTCGGTCCGGCACTTGGCCTTGAGCATGTCGAGGATGTCGATGGTCCCCTTGGCCTGGTCCAGGTCCGTCTCCACTTCCCCGGTCATCGGATTCTGGATCTTGCCCAGCTGCTGCATGGCCGCCGCCTGGAGGCTGAACACCAGTCCCGCCAGGATGTGGTCGTGTTTGGTCATCTCGTTATTGCCCATGGTCACTTCTCCTGTGCCTTGATTTCCGCTCTGTAGGGTTCTCCTGCCCCAGGGCCAGGTCGAATTCGTCCTCGATGGAGCCGATCACCGTTTCGATCAGGTCTTCAAGGGTGATCATCCCCAGAGGGTTCCCGATTCCGTCCACCACGACGGCCAGCTGCCGGCCCTGGCTGCGCAATTCCTCGAAAAGTTCGTAGGGGGACATGCGTTCGTCCACCAGTAAAAACGGCCGGATGAATTTCCGCGACAGGATGTCGCCATGGCTTTCGGGGGGCTGGAACAGAAGGTCGCGCACCAGGACGTAGCCCTTCAGCGTTTTGCCGTCCTCGCGGGTCACGGGAAAACGACTGAAGCCCAGGCGGGCCGCCACCTCGAGGCATTCGCCGATGGTCGCGTCCGTTCCCACGGTCACCAGGGATTCCACGGGCCGCATCAGGCTGGACAGCGGCTGGCCTTCCAATTCCAGGAACCGGTCCACCGCGTCGGCAAATCGCGTGTCGTCGTCGCTGGGGGCGCTGTTGGTCAGCAGCAGGGCGGCCAGGCTGCGGCGGGTCAGCCCCGCCCTGCCGTGTTCCTCCCTGGGCAGGGCGCGGGACCACAGGTCGGAGTAGACCCTCAGCAGCCAGCGCACCGGCCACAACACGGTCATGGCCACGCCGATGGCCGGAGCGGTGGCCAGCGCCATCTTCTCGGGGAATTCCCGGAACAGGACCTTGGGCACGATTTCCCCGAAGAAGATGACCAGGGCCGAAACCAGGGCCAGCGCCATCCATTCGCCCCGCTCGCCGAATCGGGCGGTCAGGTCGGCGGTGACCAGCGCCGTGAAGAACACGTTGAACAGGTTGGTCCCGATCAGGCAGGTCACGATGGGATCCTCGATACGGCCCACCTGCTTCTGGAGACGTCGGACCGCCGGGGAATCATGGTTCTCCAAATTGCGCAGGCGGACCCCGCTGACGCTCATGTAGCCCGTTTCGCTGCCCGAGAAAAGAGCCGACATCATCAGACTGAAAAGTCCCAGCCCGAAGACCCCGCTTAATCCGAGGTGGTCCAGTCCCGCCAGCATTCCGAGTTTCACGTTCATTACGTCCCCCCCCCGCCTCCGGCCACACGCTGGTCCTCCAGCAGGGTGACCTGGATCCGATCCACCCTGTGACCGGACATCTCCAGGACCGAAAGGCGTGCCGTCGGCAGCGTCACCTTGTCTCCGGGTTCCAAAACGCGCCCCAGGCTGGTCATCATGAATCCGGCCACGGTCACGTAGTCCTTGCTTTGGGGCAGGGCCAGGCCGCAGGTCTCCTCCAGTTCACGCAGGTCCAGTCTCCCGCTGATGATCCAGCGCCCGTCCCCGAGGGGGATCATTTCCTGGGAGCGGTCCATGGTGTCGGCCACCGGGCCCATGAGCGCCTGCAGGCAATCGGCCAGGGTCACGATCCCGGCGAAGTCCCCGTGTTCGTCGACCACCGCGGCCAGGTGGGTCCGGCCGGCGCGCATGTGGGCCAGCAGCGAGGCGACATCCTTGCTTTCGGGCACAAACAGGATTTCGCGCAGGTCGCCCTGGAGCGGATGGTGCATGACCGGCGTCTGGGCCAGGAGGTCCTTCAGGTGGAACAGGCCCACCGGCCGGCCGCTTTCGGCATCCAGCACGGGATACCGGTTGAATCCCGCGCGGCGGCTGGCCCCCAGCACCTGCCGCAGGGACATGTCCCGGCGCAGGGCCACCACCGAGGTCCGGGGCGTCATGATGTGGGAGACGTCGAGATCCTCCAGCTGCAGCAGCCTGGCCAGGGAGCGGCCTTCGGTTTCGGTGAGGGTCCCCTCCTCCACCGCGAGGTTGCAGGCGGTCTGCAGCTCGGCGGTGGTCAGGTTGCGGGACCCGCTGCGGTCAAAGGGAAGGTTGTCGATGAGAAGGGAAACCTGCCAGCCGATGATCTTCAACAGGGGTCCGGTGACCACCAGCCAGATGCTGATGGGCCGCTGGGCCAGGACGGCCACCCGCTGGCGAAATCGCAGCGCCAGCATCTTGGGCGTGATCTCGCCGAACAGCAGCAGGGCCAGGGTCGTGACGGGCACCGCGATGGCTATGCCCTTGGGGCCGAACCAGTGCAGGCACAGGCTGGTGGCCACCACGCTGGCGGCCGTATTGACCAGCAGGTTTCCGATCAACAACGCCGAAAGGAGATCATGGGACCGGCGCAACAGGGCCACCACCCGGTGGCCGGCGCGGGAGCCCTCTTTTTCCAGCCGGGCCAGCTCCACCTGGCCCAGGGAAAAGAAAGCCGTCTCCGAACCCGACAGCACGGCGGACAATCCCAACAGGATGATCAGAATAATGAGATCCAAAAATGGAGACTCCGTGCGGGGGTGATTACATTTATTCCTGAAAAACAGGGACCATCGGTCCCGCCGATGTTACCTTTTTACCGTGCGGTGGGCAAGGCCCACCTCCTGCGCCAATCCTCCAATCCGGAAAGAGCCATGTCCCCCGACGCCGCCCCCGAAACCCCAGGCATGACCCAGGAGATCCTGGTGATCCGTTTCGGCTCCCTGGGGGACCTCTGCGTGCTGGGATGGGCGCTTGCCGGTTTCGCCGACCTTCCCGGACGGGAAAGTCGCCGGGTGACCCTGGTGACCAAGGAGGTCTTTGCCCCCCTGATGGAAAGGATGCGCGGGGTCGACGACGTGATCCCCCTGTCCGGATCCGGAACCGCCGAGGTGATCAATCTGGCCGACGGGTTGCGTCCCAGGCCCTGGGATCTGGTCATCGACGCCCACAACATCCTGCGGGGCCATCTCCTGCTGGGGCTCATGGGACGCCGCGGCGACCGGCGCCTGGCCAAGGACACCGTCGCCCGCCTGGCATTCCTGGGCTGGGGGCGCGGTGACGCCAGCCTGGACCTCACCATGCACGATCGTTTCGCGGCATTGTTCGAGGGGCTGGCCCCCGCCGGCGAAGGATCCGGACCAACCTTGCCTCCCCTGTCGTCCCTGGCCCATCCCGACCGGGGGAATATCCTCGGGGTGGCCCCCGGCGCCCAGTGGGACACCAAGCGCTGGCCCGCGGAAAATTTCGCCGCCCTGATGCAGATGTGGCTCGCCGATCATTCCGGCACCGTCCGTGTCTTCCTGGGGCCCCGTGAGAAAACCTGGTTCGACGGTTCAGAGTTCGAGCAGGCCGCCCGGAAGAACGGCCGCGTCGAGATCATCCGGAACCGCTCCCTGGTCGAGGTCGCCTCCCTGCTTTCGGAATGTCGGCAGCTGGTGACCAACGACAGCGGGCTGCTTCACGTGGCCGAGGCGGTCGGCACCCCGGTGATGGCTTTTTTCGGACCGACGGTCCGGGAGTTCGGATATTTTCCCGTGCTGGAGCGGAGTGCCGTCATGGAACGGACCCTGGAATGCCGGCCCTGCTCACGTAACGGGAAGCGCCCCTGCCACCGGGGCGACCTGGCCTGCCTGCGGGACATCACCCCTGCGGCCGCCTACGCCGCCCTGGTCTCCGGGGAGGTGGCCTGATGGCCCCTCGGAAGAGCGCTCCGGACCGGACCGGCACGGCCTTGAGCCTGTACCGCGGGCTCAGTCCCCTGCTGGCCAGGGCCGCCGGCTGGGCCGGCCCCCTGTCGGCGAAGCTGGCCGAGGGCATCGCCGGCAGGAAGGGGTTGATGGACCGCCTGGAAGCAGGGGCCGAACGGGTTCGCGGCGGGGTCTGGTTCCATGTCACGTCCGTGGGCGAATACGAGCAGGCCCGCCCCCTCATCGCCTCCCTCAAGGAGAGAAACGCCCCACCTCCGATCGCGGTCACCCATTTCTCCCCCTCGGGATACCGGTACGCCCAGGACCGGCCCTGCGCGGACCTGCACGACTACCTGCCCTTCGATGACCCCGGGGACATGGCCCGCCTGATGGACCTGTGGCGGCCCCGCCTGCTGGTGTTCGTCAAATTCGACTGCTGGCCCAACCAGGTGGTCGCCGCGGCCAGGCGCGATGTCCCGGTGGTGTTGGCGGCGGGCTCGCTGCAGCCGCAAAGCGCCCGCCTCAAGCCCGTGGCGCGGTCGCTGTACCGTGATGTCTTCAACCGTTTCGCCCACCTGGGGGTCTGCACTCCCGAGGACAGGCTTCGGTTCCTCGACGGGCTGAAGGTCACCTGCCCCGTTTCGGTCACCGGCGACACCCGCGTCGAGCAGGTGATCCTGCGCTACGAAGCCGCCCGGGACGGGGAAACCGCAGCCCGGCTCCGCGAGCTGGGCGGCCGCCTGCTGGTCCTGGGCAGCACCTGGCCGCCGGATGAAAAATTGTGGCTGCCGATCCTGGCGGACCTTCTGGCGGCGGTGCCGGACCTGAGGATCATCCTGACGCCCCACGAGCCCTCCGCCGACCGCCTGGAATCGCTGGAAAGGGCCCTGGATCTGGAAAATATCCCCCACCGGCGGCTTTCCCGGCTCATGGCCGACCCCCTCGGGAGCGACGATCCGGCCCGGGTCGTCCTCACCGATTCCATCGGGGTGCTGGCGGAGATCTACCGGGCAGGCCATCTTACCTACGTCGGCGGGAGCTTCACCACCGGGGTGCACAACACCATGGAACCGGCGGTGGCGCGCATGCCGGTCCTTTTCGGACCGGTCATCCACAACGCCGAAGAGGCCGGACTGCTGGTGCGGCGCGGCGCCGGATTCATTCTCGAGAAGCCCGGCCAGGCCCTCGACACGGCCGCCGGGCTCCTGAACGATCCGGCCCGGCTTTCCCGACTGGGCGAAACCGCCCGGCAGGTGGTCCTGGACCAGAGGGGCGCCACCGAGCGCAGCCTGGCCATGCTCGAGCCCTATTTGTAACCAACCGAAGTTTCGGAGGAAATTGGATGCGACCCAGTCAGGCTGATCAGGCAACGTTGACCAATACCGTCCCCGCCGGCGACCAGGGCGCGCGCTGGCGTCTCCCCTACGCGGCCAGGCCGAAATACATACAGATGGAAACGGTCACCAAGTGCAATGCGAAGTGCCCCTTCTGTCCCCAGAACGAAATCGTTCGCGATCCCGCCCGCATGCCGACCGAAACCTGGCAGAAGGTCGTCGACGACACGCGCGGTTGGGGCATCACCTACCGGCCATTCCTGACCAACGAACCTTTTGTCGACAACCGCATGCCCGAGATCGTGCGCTACATCAAGGAAAACGATCCCACCGCCCGGGTCGAGTTCAACACCAACGGCGAGCTGATGACCGAAAAGCTGTCCGTCGCCCTGCTCGAGGCCGGGGTCGACATCATGCGATTCTCCATCGACGGGTTCAGCCGCGAGACCTACGAACCGTCCCGAATCGGCATCAACTACGACAAGGTGATGGAGCGCACGCAGATCTTCCTCGACCTGTGGGACCAGGGCGGCTACCGCGACAAGGTCTTCACCGAACTGCGCATGATCGAGGTCCCGGAGAACAGGCACGAAATCGAAGCCTACAAGGAGTTCTGGGGGCCGAAATGCAGCGAAGTGCTGATCACCCACATGTACCAGTGGCCGTGGACGGGACAGAAGCGCGAAGACGTGGTGATGAAACCCTGTCTGAAGATCCTGGACGAGATGTTCTTCTATACCAACGGCAACGCGACCATCTGCTGCTGGGACGTCCACGAACGGGCGGTCATCGGGAACGTGAACGAGCAGTCGGTGGGCGAGATCTGGGAAAGCTACGCCGCGCGCTGCATGCGGGCCACCCTGGACGACGGGCGGCGGGACCTGCTGAACCTGTGCAGCCGCTGCAACGCCTATCAGGATTACGATTTTTCGAAGTTCGCTACCGGGACCGGTACAAAATAGGGTCGTCCAGGCCGGCGGCGGCGAATCCCCTCAGGCGCAGGCGGCAGCTTTCGCAGACTCCGCAGGCGGCGTCCGAACCGGTGTAGCAGGACCACGTCAGATGCAGGGGGACGTTCAGCTCCACGCCGCGCCTGACGATGGCCGCCTTGTCCAGGGCGATCAACGGGGTCTCGATGGAGATCTTCGTTTCCGGCTTCGTGCCCGCCTCGATCGCCCGGGAAAAACTGCGGTAGAACTCCTCGCGGCAATCGGGATAACCGCTGCTGTCCTCCTCCACCGCCCCGATGAACAGCGCCTGGGCGCCGAGAACCTCCGCCCACGACACGCCCACGCACAAAATGTGCGCGTTGCGGAAGGGCACATAGGTAGAAGGAATACCCGCCCCCCCCGACGGCAACCCGGTTTCCACCGGCATCGAATCATCCACCAGCGAGGAACCGCCGATATCCTTCAGGTAGGAGATGTCCGCCACCAGCCGCCGCTTGATGCCGTAATGGTCGGCCAGGTCCCCGAAGGCCTTCAACTCGCGGGCCTCGGTGCGCTGTCCGTAGTTGATATGCAGCAGCGCGACCTCGAACCTGAGGAGGGCTTCGCCCAGGCACACGGCCGAATCAAGGCCCCCACTGGCCAGGACGACGGCCAGGGGGCGGTCTTCTTCCGGATTCCTCAGGCTCATGTCAGACTCCCCTGTCGGCGTCGGGCCAGACCGCCCGGTGCAGCTGGATCTGGAAACAGGCATCCAGACCGTCGGCCAGGATCCACTCGGCCAGATCCCGTGGGCGCAGGTCCGGCTGCACAGGGGAGAAGGTGATGATCACTCCCGGGGGGAACCTGTCCCCCGCCCTCACCAGTTCCCGGCCCCATTCGTAGTCCCCGCGTCCGGCACAGACAATCTTCAATTCGTCGCCCGCACCCAGGCCCGCGATCCCCTCCCAGTCGATCAGGGCGGGATCGATGCCGCTGGCCGGGGCTTTCAGGTCGACGATGCGGTGAACACCGGCGGGAACCCCGGACAAAGGGACGAGTTTATCATGGCCGAGGGTGCCGCTGGTTTCCAGCAGCACCGTGCGCCCGTCGGCCAGGAGGTCCGCCAGAAGATCCACCACTGCGGCCTGTAACAGGGGTTCGCCGCCGGTCACCAGGACGGTGGAGAAACCGTGGCCGCGAACCTCGGCCAAAATTTCCGCGGATTCGAGCGGCCGGCCCCCGGAAAAGGAATGGGCGGAGTCGCACCAGACGCAGCGGATATGGCAGCCCGTCAACCGCACCAGGGTGCACGGCCGCCCGATGAAGCGTGACTCCCCGCAGATGGCGGGGTATATTTCGTTGATCAAGAGCATTTTGCTGTCCCGGGGTCCTGCCAGGGCCCCCAACCTTTGGATTTACAGGAGTGTCACCGAATTGCGTAAGATAACCCCTGATACCCTCCTCCACAACGCGGCAGGAAGCTTGGCCGGCCGGACCGGGGCCGTCACCCTGGTCCTGGGCCTGATCCTGCTGGCGGGCGCCTGCGGCGGCGATGACCGTTCCACGGGAAACCGCAGCGGTCGGCAGCCGTCCGCCGCGGCGGATTGTCCCGTACTCATCGACACCAGCGCCTGGACGGCCTTCGTCGAACTGGGCAACGCCATCATGTCGGGGCAGGAATATTCCCCCGAGGAGTTGGCGGCCTTCGGGGAACTGCCGACCCTCGCGCTCTGGAGGGATAGCATGCAGCCCGATTCTCCCTCGGCCCAGAAAATCGGCAACTGGCTGGAAGGCGCCTTCTGGGAAGAACTGGGCCGCCAGGGAAAACAAAAAACCAACACCGACCGTAAAATGTTCGTCCGCAGCTACCGCTACAGCTATGACAACCGGGCCAAAATCGACGCGGCTCTGGCGGAATTCGACGGCCCGGCGCGATGCCGGCTCGACAGCCTGGCCAGGTTCTGGATCGATCCGGAGGCCCTGCCGGACCCGATCACGGTTCACTTCCTGCCGGCCCGGGGGGAAATCCGGATCAGCGGCGGCTCCCTGTTTGTCGACACCGGGGTGGTCGGCGCGGGCTCCATCCCGCAACTGACCAGACAGATGGCTTCGCTGCTGTACCGCAACTACGGGTTCCTGCCCGGGGACAATCCCGTCGAACTCGAAGGCGCCCCCGCCGTGGCCCAGGCCTTCCGCGTGCTCATGAACGAAGGGGTGACCGGCTGGATCGAAGAGGCCACCGCCATGGAATTCGACCCCGACCATCCCCAGCTGTACAAGATCCAGATCATACCGGAGGAATTCTTCCTGAAGGCCCAGGAAGCCATCGGGGTCATGAACCGCCAGTTGGGCGCGCTGCTGGACAGCGAACCTGAAATGACAGACAAGGGCCAGGCCTTCGCCCTGCACCTGGGCGGGATGAACGCCTACAGCCAGACCGGATACGCCATGGCCGCGGTGATCGTTTCGCGGCTGGGAGTGACCCGGCTTCGTGAAGTGCGGAACTCGCCTCCCGAGTTCATTGCGGCCTACCAGGAAGCCGCTTTGTCAAATCCTGATCCCGCGCCGATCCCGGGTGATCCCGGAGTGGATCTGGCCGACACCGTCCCCCCGCTCCAACCGGAAATCTTCGCCAAGCTGCATGCCTTCCTGGTGCAGGCGTACGGCGGATAGTTCCCGGCATGAAAAAGGACGGGACCCGACCGGGTCCCGTCCTCTTCAACCCACACCAGCCTAGTTCTCGTATCGCGGAAAGACCGGCTCGATGTCGACGGGAATGGCGGAAAGCTTCTCCAGCGCCCGGGCCAGTTCCGGAGCCATGCCGCCGTATTGCTCGATGAACTGCACCGACGCCCCGTAGTCACCCGCAGCCTGGATCATGCAGATTTCCCCCACCAGGTCGGCGATGGCGTTTTCGAAAACGCCCACGTCGATGGAGAACCGGCCGGTCGCCTCATCCATGGCAATGGCCTGCTTTTCCATCAGGTAATTGAACTGGATGGCGTTGGCCTGGCCGTGGGCCTCCCCGATACCGAACCGCACGGACCGGAAGAGGCCGGCCAGATAGGTGGCCGACTGCTGGTCGAAAATGGACGCGGGGAAATAGTCCCGTCCGGCCCGGGTCAGAACGAAGATGGTCCATTCACCCATGGCGTCGGCCTTGGCCTCCTCCATGGTCGAATAGGTTTCCTTCAGCTCCAGCCGGACTTCGGTATCGCGGCCGCCGACGGTGATCTTCCCCGGCCCCAGGCCGTGGCTCATCTCATGCCACAGGGTGTGCAGGAAAAACGATTCGGCCGTCAGGTCGCCCAGCTGGTCGGGCACGACCAGTTCGGCGGCGATGGGCATGAGGATCTGGTCGAACTTCGCCTTCATCACGTTGCGCAAAAGGACCTTCTTGCTGCCCTTGGCCTCGCGCACCCGCTCGTCGTTCGGCAGGTTGAAGGCGATGGTCTGGATGCCCGCGCGCGTGTCGCCCCCGGAGTAGACCTCGTCCACCACCCGGATGGGCGATTCGCTGCCCCGGTTCATGTTCTTGAACTGGTCGGGAATCGGCAGCTGCGACTCCAGCCAGGGAAGTTCGTCCTTGAACTTGGCCAGCCGGGCGCTTTCCTCGGGGTCGGTGACGGTCACGAAGGACTCGAAGGAGGCCTTGTAGCCGAACAATCCGTCTTCATACGTTTCGTAGGGACCGATGGTGATCTCCACCGCGCTGTCCAGGTCCATCCACAGCATGTCCGACTCGTAGTAATCGTCGGTCAGGAAAGCTTCGGCCCGGGACTCGAGAAAGGCCTTGAGGCTGGCGTTCTCCGTCAGGGCGGCCGCTTCGTTCATCAGACCGGAGGCCGCCAGCAGCTGGTCGGCGAAAAACGCGGAATAGGGAACGGCCGCCAGTTGGCCGGCTTCATCCCGTCGGATCATCGTGAACAGGCCGTCCAGGCCGTTGGCCCCGTCGGCGATAAAGTCCTTGTCCGCGTCCGTCAAATCGAGGGGATAGAAGTTGGCGCCGGCGGGATGTTCCCAGGTTCCGAAGAACGGTTCGAAGTGGAAACGCCGGTCCCAGGGTCCGTCGTTGATCCGGAAATAGCGTTCCACACCGGGCTGAAGACCCTCGGGCAGGTCGGTGATGCGGGCGGCGAGATCATCACGGCAGGGGGTCGCCTGCATCTGGAAGATCTCGCTCATGATTTTGCTGGCCGCCACCAGTTTTTCCAGGACCCGGATCTGGATGTCATCCAGATGGTCGATATCGGGGGACAGCTCGGTGGGCACATAACCGTTGAGACGCTCTTCGAGGTCCGGGACAACGGTCAGGTCCCCGCCCTGGACCCAGGCGCAGGTTTGGTCGTCGTTGACATGGCTCACGGCTTCATCCTTCTTCTGGCTGCAGCCGGCCAGCGCCGCCAGCGTGACCAACAGGGTCAGGATGGCCGCGCCCAGGATTCTGGAACGGTTTCCGAAGGGGTTCATGGCAGGCTCCTTGACAAATGATTTCTGGGCAAATGATCCGCACCGCAGGATCCAGGCGTTCCTGGAACAAAAAAAACCGCGACCAAAGCCGCGGTTGAAAACTGGCGGGAGCGACGAGACTTGAACTCGCGACCTCCGGCTTGACAGGCCGGCGTTCTAACCAAACTGAACTACGCCCCCGCCTAGTAAAGAGACCGGAATATAGCGGCAGTTCCGGACCATGTCAAATTTTTGTTATGCCGTCCCGGCCCCCTCATTTCATATCCTCGGGAGCCATGTCGAAAAGGGCCCCGACCCGCCAACCGGGGCCCAGGAGGGCCTCCAGATCGGTTTTCAGCGAGGGATGGCCAAGGACCAGGCACACGCCCCCGCTGTCCAGATCCGGTATCCCAGGGGAAATATCGGTGAGCGGGCGGTGGGACGCCACCAAAAGTCGGCGGAAGGGCCGGTTCCCCAAAGGGTCCACCCCTTCGGTCCGGATGGAACGGAACATGGGTTCCATCAACCGGTGGACCGAATCGAGGCCCCCGCCCGTCTCGCCGGCCGCCACTTCCCAGCGATCTCCCCGGGAAAAATCCAGCCACAGCAGGTCCTCCCCCATATCCGCAAAACCGGCGCCGGATTCCTGCCACAACCGGGCCCTGGCTTCCTCGTAGGGGCCGGTCGAAAATTCTGCAGGGAAAGGCCCGGAGGTCGGACGTGAAAGGGGCGGCCCCGGCTCTTCACCCACCGGGAAGGCCCCCAGGGGCAGGCCGCGGATCAACAGGCGATCGCATCCCGCGGCGGTCAGACTCTCAAACCAGGCCCGGGGCAGATCCGCGGGATCAAAAAGACCCGACGGCAGGACCGTAGGCACGGGCACACCCAGGCGCTCCATCGGCGGCCCCAGGGCGCCCATGGTCACGTCATCGGCAAAGACAATCGGCCCCTTCGCGCCGCCGGCGGAAAACACCCGGCGCGAAGCGGCCAAAAAATCAGGATCGAGACTGGCCGGCAGGAGGCGCCCGTTCCGCCGATCCCCGGTCAAAAGATGCCCCACCATGAGGCCGTCCGCCCCGGCGTGCAGCCCGGCGACAAATGGTTCGGATGCAGCCCCACCGCCGATATCCGTTTCCCGAAGGTGGCTGTCTTCCCGGCTGCCGCCGTGCCCCGGCCAGTGCTTGAGGCAGACGTGCAAGCCCGCCTCGAGCAGTCCGCTTACCGCGGCGGCGGTGTGACGGCACACCAGATCGGAATCCCCGCCGAACGCCCGCGCGCCGATCACCGGGTTGCGGGGCTCGCTCAGGACATCGGCCACCGGGGCCAGGACTCGATCGACGCCGACGGCCGCCAGACGACGTCCGGTCTCGGCGAAGACACGGGTTGTCAAATCCGGATCATCGAGGACCCCCAGGGCCCAGGCTGCCGGAGGACGGCCCACCGCCACGGCCAGTTGCGAAACGGGCCCCCCTTCGTGGTCGGCCATGATCTCCAGGCCCTCGACCAGTTGATGCAAGGCATCACACAATGATCTCAACTGACTGTAATCTTGAACGTTGCGGGAAAACAATATGACGCCAGCGGGTTGATATCGGGCCAGCCAGGCGGCTTCGGTCGCCGTGGGCCAGGGGCCCTGGAGCCCCACCACCAGGGAGTCGGACCCGCCTGGTTTCATCGGTTGACCTGGGCCAATTCCGCCCCCGGATAATAATGCGACAGGATGTCCCGCACCGAATAGCCAAGACCGGCCATCGTCAGCGCGCCGGTCTGGCACAGGCCGATGCCGTGCCCGTACCCGCGTCCGCGCACCGCCACCGAGACCAGGCGATCGCCCTCCCGCACCAACTCGAGCTCGAACAGGTCGCTGCGGAGGATGAAGGGATTCCCGCCGGCCGGCTTGAGCACCCACCGCACCCTGTCCCCGCGCACATGGTAGACGCCCGCGTCGGTGGTCACCGCCAGATCGGCCACCCGGCCGCTGGAGGTGCGGGACAGGATTTCCAGGTTATGCAGACGTCCAGGACGCCGGACCGAGGAGGTGCCGCTGGTGGGCGAAAACACGGGACCGGCCCACTCCACCCGGCCCGGCTGGGTAATGTAGTCCATGTATTCGGGCAGGCTCTTGGCCATGATCTCCTCCAGGCGCCCGACAGTCCATTCCTCCCGCCAGTTGAAGTAGCGGGAATCGGCGCAGAAAGGATCTCCCCCACCGGCGGGGGTGTCCGGCTGACTGATCAGGTAGGGTTGCGGGCCCCGGGCCCACACCTCCTCCACGTTGCTGGAGATACCTCCGCAGCAGGCGCTGTAGTAAGCCTCGATTTCCTCGTTGTCGTATCGCAGGATTTGGCCGGCCGTGTTTTCCACCGCGAAATTGCAAAGCGGGTCCTCGTCCTTGCTGCCCTTGTAGACCTGGTCCTGGACGCTGGCGTACAGGTCGAAACCCCGGCTGCGACGGGTGCCGAGATGGGAAACGGTGTAGGTCCGGGCCGCCACGGCCTGGGCTTCCAGGGCCGCCAGCTTCTTCTGGTCATGGCGTCCGATCTCCCAGGGGACCACGCCACGCAGGTAAGACTCCAGATCCAGGTTGTTCACCAGGGTCAGGCCGCCGCCGCCCGGAGTGACCCGCACCAGGAACTCGCCCCGATATTCGAATTCGCCCTGGCCCACCCGTTGTCCGGGATCTATCGGCCGCAGAATGATCTGGGCCGCCTTGCCCTTGCTGCCGCCCGCCTTCCAGCTGACCTTGTCTCCGGAGGCCGAGCAGGACACCACCCCCGGTCCATCCAGGCGGGCCAGGCGGTCTCCGGTGGCCCCATCGAGGACCAGGGCCGGCCCGCTTGCTGAAATTTGAAGGGAGGATTGTTTTTCCAGGAGCCCGACCCCCAGCAGGATCGGGGCGCCCGGAACGACGTCGGGCTCAGGCAGGACCTCGGGTTCCACCGGCGGAATGCGCTTGGGCCCGCCGCAGCCGGCCATCAGGAAAACGGCCAGCGCCAGGATAATCGGGACCGGACGCGCCCCGCCCAACATGCACTTTCGGGTCGAGATCCTTCTCATGTCACCCTTTCCCTGAATCGGCGGATTTCGCTGCGGTCAGCGCATCATCACCAGGCGCTGCATGTCACTGGCCACCAGGCCTTCGCTGGTTTCGATCTCGACCCGGTACAGATAGGTCCCGTTGGCCATCTGGTCACCCGCGTTGTCGCGCCCGTCCCAGTCCACGATCCCCGAGCCGCCACCGTTGAAACGGAAGGCGATATTGGCCACCGGGCGTCCGGCCACGGAAAACACCCGCACGGTTCCCGATCCCCCGGCCAGCCCGCTTTCGAAGATGAACCGCGTGCTGTCGCTCATCGGGTTGGGGAAATTGTAGACCGCGCCGATGGTGGCGCTGACCTCCGCCCCGGTACCAGCCTGGATCACCAGATCGGTCGGATAACCGTCGATCGTCAAGGTGACCTTGTGCTGGTCATCGGGATTCTGGGTCGCCGAGGTTGCGGTGAAGTTTGCCGTCAGCTGCTGGTTCTTGGCCAGCAGGAACTCAATGTTCGACAGGGTCAGCGTCTCGCTGGTCAGGGCAAAATCGGTGCTCGGATCGTAGCCCAGCAGCCAGGCGGCGCTGGTCACCGCCGCGCTGAAATTCAAGGGGGATTCCGCCGGAAAGACGAAGGTCGCCGGATCGATGGTCGAACCGTCGATCGAGAACTCGGCCGTCTGCGGCAGGTGAAGGAGCAACTGGTAATGGCGGTCGGTATCCAGGCTGCCTCCGGTATCCCAGACCTCGATGGTCACGTCGTGATCGTAGGGAGCCACCGGCACCTGGACGGAATAGTTGACGATCTGCTGGTTCTGCGCCCCCGGTGGCAGCGACTCGGTGACGTTGCCCGCGGTCAGGTTGTTGCCCTGCGAATCGGTCACCTGGATGCGGTCGATCCCCGCTTCGTCCTTCGCCACCAGGTTGACCGTGCGCACATTGGTGGCGTCGGTGGCGAAGACATCCGCCTCCCCGGAAATTTCCTGGTCCGGATTGCCGACCAGGGTCGCGGCGACCTGGGGCGGCCCCGCGTCCAGCCCCATGAGGGGGTCTCCGAGGATGACGTATTGCGCCACCATTTCCTGGACGAAACGGGTGGGGAGCACCGAGTAGATGTCCGCTTCGGCGTACCACATCAGTTCGCCCAGGACCCAGCGGCTGGGAAACTGGACATCCCCTCCCACGGTGCGGGTGGTCGGTGGATTCAACATCCAGCGCCGGAAGATGTATTCGCCGAACACCCGGTTTTCCGTGATGTACTCATAACCCGAACTGGCGTAGGTGGCCGAAGCCCCGGAACGTGATTTCTGCAGGAACTTCTCGGCGATGCAGGATTCCTGGGCCCGCGTATTGGTCAGAACCGTGTTCTGGGCCCAGTCGGCGATGTGACACCCCAGTCCCATGAAGACCCAGGGCTTGTCGGTGTTGCCGATCTTGGCCACGTCCAGGCGCCCCACGCCGTCATTACGATCCTCCATCCAGTATTCCGAGGTCAGGACATAGGCATTGGCGTGACCCTGGTAGTGGGCCACCAGGCCCCCCTGGCTCAGGCGGCTGATCAAAAGAGGCGTGGGACCCGAGGCCGTCATGAGCCTGGTGTCGCTCAGGTCGCGGGGCGCGGGAGTGGGCGGCGGCGGAGCATAGGCCGGCATGAGCGGGTCCAGATAGGTTTCCAGAAGGACCAGGGAGTCAACCAGGGCCACGGGCGAACCCTGCCTCCACAGCGGCGCCAGAGAGTCCCTCTCACTGTCGGCGAACACCGTTTCATTGTATTTGTAGACCAGCGTGTCCAGGGCGCTGGCACCGTATCCGTTGGACCACTGATCGTCGGCGAAGAAGATCCCCTGCCGACGCCAATCCTGATCCGGCCTCACGTTGTCGACCAGGATGACCTTGTCGATCATGCGGTCCAGCTCGGCCACGGAATTGCAGGGAAACCGCCCGGTGTACATTTCCCAGGGACTTTGCACATCGCGGGGAAAAAGATCCGTGGGGTAGTTGGTCCCCGACTCCAGGGTGGCGTACCACTTGTCCGACGCCAGCAATTCGGGCTGGAAATTCAGGGCCCGCTGCACATGGTAATGGGTCGGGACCCAGTCGCGGGACCAGGGACGGGCCGACGGGAGCACCCCCTTTTCCAGGGCGTTTTCGTTGGCGTCCCCGACCACGGTCAGGGCCCAGCTGTTCCACTGGGTGAGGGCATGGGTCATGAACCGCTTGATGGCCCAGGGATCCTTCAGGCCTCCGCTGTACCAGTCGAAAAGATCGTCCGTTTCCACCACGTGGACGGTGAGCTGCCCGCCGGACCGTTCGATCCGGTGGGCGATCCAGCGGTTCAGGGCGGCCCGAAATTCAGGGTGGGTGACCACGATCAGGTCGGGCGCGGCCCCGGCGAGCAACGTGGGATTGGTTGGGTCCTCCACTGTGGACGAAAGGAAGGAGGGGAACTCATCCACCCCTGTGGTCGAAAAGTCTCCCACCGAGGCAAAGAGGCGGCTCTCGCCGCCCTGGTCGGGCATGATCGACAGGGTCCAGGCGATGTTGTCCGCGGTGGTGACGTTCGCCGCGCCCAGCCTTACAAAAACGGGGTTGCGCGGATCGGTCACTTCAAACAGCCCGATGTCCGCGGACTCAAACCCGCTGACGTTGATCGGGCGGGGCCCGGCGACGTCTCCACAATTGAATTCGAGTCGGTTCCCGGTGGCTTCAAAGAGCGCGTCGTAGGAAATTTTCACCCAGTTCATGAAGGTGTACACCCAGTCGGGGATCACCGGATTGGTCAGGCGAACCTGGGCGGAATTCCCGTCGATGGCCGACGCGGGCACCGTGTAGCTGAAGGTGTCCTCCAGCATGCTGGCTATGTTGAAATCCTCAAGCGGAGTCGTCAGGTTCGAGTCGGTAATCAGTTCCAGGCGCAAAGGCCGGGACACCTGGTTCCAGCCGGCCAGGGCGACGTCCAGCTGCACCGCGGACCCCGTCGGGTCAGGGGACCACAAGGGATTGATGCCCACCGAAGCAATGAAGGACCGGTATGTGTTGTAGTAGACCCGGTCAGAAAGGATATTGGGCACGTTCTCCCGGAAGGCCAACTGCTCCTCGATGTGGTCGGTCCGCCGGTAATTGGTCACAAGAGGGCCCGAAGCGGCCGGAAGGGTGATTTCCGCCATCCGGGACCAGGGCTGGCCGGGATCGGGCTGACTGGGGGCCAGCCAGTACAGGTTGGCCTCGTTGTTCATCTCCCAATGATCGCCGCTGCCGGGTATCGCTTCCGGACCGTTGCCAAGATCCGCCTCGTAGGGAGTGTCGTCCCGCAAACGAAGGCCGTAGAAAACAAAAAAGTCGTCGCCATCGAACTGGTCCCCTTCGCCCACCATGTAAATGGGAACCTCGATTTCCACATAGGGCGGGTTGGTGGAGCCGTCGTCCAGGGAGGCCATATACCGCCGCTGGTAAAGGCGCACTTCGTCTTCGGCGATGGGAACGTCAGGAATGAGCCTGCGGGCCCGCAGCTGGTCATAGGACACACGGACCAATCCGGTCTTCCACACCGCCAGCCTGGACTCAGGCCCCAGGGGCGTGCCCGCCTTGCCCCCGCGCGCGGCCTCCGGGCCGATCTTGTCCTGGCCGGCGAACGAGGCGAAGTCCAAACCCTGCCAGGCCGCCTCCGTGGGCGTGCGGGCCAAAAGCTCGCTGTTCAGGAAAATACTGCCGAACCGATTGTCGTTTCGGGTCGAGGACTTGGCGGCCTGGGCCGCGGAAATGTCACGGCCTGCCTGGGGGTCCTGCTGAAAAAGGATTTCCCAGGTTCCGGATTCCAGCACGGCCGACGCCATTCCGGATCCGTCGTGGCGTACGGGCGTGATTTGATAGGAAACGATGCGACGCCCACGCCACCAGGACACCTCCCCCAGTGTCACCGCCGAGGAAGCGGAGGGCATCCCCCGTCGTCCCAGCGACTCCAGGGCCTCCGACGGTATGTTGGCGTCCGCGGGCGGTTCCTGCCCGGGAAGAACGAGGATTTCAGAGGCGAAGTTTTCCCAGGGTTCCGCCCCTTCAATAATCACCGGGACGCTTTCCACCATGAGGGGACGATCGCCCACGGGACCCCACTGCTCGGACACGACCCGCATCACGGGGCGGGTTCCTGGAGGGACCAGGACCCAGCCGCCGGCACGGGGAACCCGGACCTGGCCGGGTTCTCCGGAAGACACGAATCCGGGGAGACTCACATCGAAATACGTTCCCCCGACCGCGCCGATTTCCGCGGGGGTCCACACGGGCACGAGGTCCTCCACCGAGAACCGCAGGGCATCGGGTCCGCTGGCCACCACCTGGACCGGGTTTCCGGAAAAGACCGCGCCCTGGGCGGTCCCGGCGCCAAGGCCGAGAACAAGAATCAAAAGAATAAACAGAGCCGAACGCACCCGGCCGTCATGCGGCCTCGAGGTTCCGACAAAGTGAATCTGGCAATGAGCAGAACGACCCATTCTGGTCTCCCGGACAGAGTTGGCGGAATAATCGATCAGGGGCAGGTTCAACCCGATTGGGCATGATATCAGTATAGGACCGAATGGGAGCAGGGTCAATGACTGGCCTCGGGATTCCTGACCTTCCGGTGGGCCGGACGCAGGCCAAAGAAAAAGGGGCGGAATGGTCCGCCCCTTTTCATCTCAACCAGATCGATCATCGGATTCACATCCGAGCGACCCGTCTTTAGCATGTGCGCCTAACGGAACAGCGCCTTGACCGAACCGAAGGACTCTTCCTCCACGGGCACGGCTTCGCCGTTGAAGATGAAGATGGGATCAGTGGTGGATCCGGAGGCCGAATACATTTCCCGCAGCTGTCCAGAAACAGACTGGAAAGCCATTTCTCCAGCGATACCGGGCTTGGAGGTCGGGCCGATCGTGACGGCGAACTGGCCCACGCTGGTGTTCATGAACGTGAAGGTCACCAGGACAGCCGCTTCATTGGTGACTGCCAGAGGACTCTGATCGCCGATACCCACGATGAAGTCCAGCACGCCGGTATTGATGTCCGTACTGGGGCCGACATTCAGAGCACTGGGAGGAAGCCCGGCATTGAGCACGAACAGGTTGCTGTTTGGCGTCGGCGTGAAGGTCAGGGTGCATTCGTAGGCATTGATAGTGGCGTAAGGCGTGTCACCATTCAGCCTGTCGGTGGGCCTGGTCAAAACCAGATACACCAGGGTGGGTACCCCGATCTGGGAGGTCCCCGTGGCGCCGGTGCCATCGGGCGTCATGTACAAGCCCACCTGGTTGTAGGCGCCGGTCAACTGAGCGAACCCCGTGCTGGGGGCCAGCAGGGAAAGTGCAGCCAAAGCTGACACAGCAAAAAGCAACTTCTTCATTTCTCGATTCCCCTTTCTTGGAAAATCCATTTTTCAGCCCTGGAACAAATGGCGATCCTGTGAATTCCGAAACCGACCAGAGCGACGATCCATCGTGCCGGGTCCGGACTGGGCCAGAAACAGGAACCGCTTACAGCGACAACAAGAAAAAGATACCGAGTATCCTCCAGCCCGACAAGCACTCTTTTCGTCCGAAGCCCGATTTTTCCTCATTAGACAACAAAAAACCCGGGTGGTCGAACCACCCGGGTCTTTGGAACCGAAGTTCCGCGGCCGAAGCCGCTATCTGCACCGTTGTTTACCGGAACAGGCTCTTCACGCTACCGAAGCTGGCTTCCTCGACACCCACGACACAATCGGTGTTGACGGTGGCAACCGGAGTTTCCGGGCCGCCGGTCGACTGACCGCACTGGAAGAGGATGGAACCTTCGGCATTCTGAACCACGGGATACACACCGGGGATCGAAGGCTTGGACGAAGCGCCCAGGTACATTTCCACAGGGAAAGACGCCAGCAGCATGTACTGCCACGAGTGCAGGATGACTGCGGGGCTGGCTGGCAGGCCAGCACCGGCCAGACCGACGATGTAATCGCCGCCCAGCGGGCCATTGGTTCCCACATCGACACCACTAACAACACCGTTAGCAATGTTCGACGACAGGCGGAAGAGCATGCCTTCCATGCCCGCGGGCACGACGTTCACAATGCCACATTCGTAGGCATTGATCGCGGGGGCCGTGGTATTGGTCAGAACCAGGTAAGCAAAAAACGGAACGCTAGCCGGGGTCGTCAGGCAGTTGTTATCAGCATTCGTGTCAAAGTAGATCCCCATCATGTTGGGATCCGGATCAATGACAGCGAAAGCCGAAGTAGCCATCAGGCTGACCAGCAGCAGAACTACCAACTTTTTCATGTTGTCGCTCCTTAAAATTGTTGAGCAGGTACTTCTTTTTCGCCAAAACTTAGGGGCGAGAAAGTCGTGGCCCCGCCACCTGCATCAGCAGGGCCACCCAAAGTTTACTCCCAAAAATCCCTCATCGTACCCGCGGTTCCCGAAGAATCGGGCCGGGGACAAATCCGGATCCTAGGGGCAAGCTGCTCCGACGGTCGAAGCAAGAACCGGCAGATCCGACAGGTTCACGACGTTGTCGAAGAACAGGTCAGAGCGGAACTTGTAGGAGACATCGAAGAAGTCCGTGGCAAAAATCTGCACGTCGGTCAGGTTGACCGCACCCGAAGCGTCGAGATCAGGGCTATTGTAGCCAACACCAATGGTGTTAGCCAGCGCATTGCCGTTGATCAAAACACGGGTATCAGCCAGACTGGACCCACCCGCCTGGAGCGGCGTCTGGAACTGGGTCATGCCGTTGACATCGGTGCTGGCGTCCGCGGTGGCACCGCCAACGCAAGCGACCATGCCGCCGTCAACCGACTCAATCCAGGCATCCTCGAAAGGATAGTTGGCGATGGCCACGCCGGCGCCGTCCTTGACGATCAGGGTGATCGTGGCGTCAACCACGCCGCCCCCGACCTTCACGGCGTCGGTGAAAGCAGCGCCATTACCATCAGGCACATTCAGCAGAACACAAAACTCGGGACCCACGTAGGCCCGGGTAGCGGTGCACTGCGTAACATCCGGAACACCCGCCATGGCGAGCGAAGCGGCACCAATAATCAGGGTAATTGTAAGAATACCCATGAGTTTCCTAAGAACCATTAGGACACCTCCAAAAAAGGCAATTTCTAGCGAGGGTGGCTAACCCAAGCGGACACATTGACAACTGCGTTGAGCTCTCCTTCCCACTCACATGTCCATCACTTGACGCTATTAGATTACCATAAGGTTTGGGCCATTGCAATACATTATTTTGGATGATCTGTATATAATTGTTAAAAAAACGGGGAATCTTCAAATACCATGAGTAAATGAAAGCCCCGATCCCATTTGAGGCGGAAATCGAGGCTTTTTTGATAATTTATGATAATATTTGTTCAAAATGGTGGGCGAAACAGGATTCGAACCTGTGACTTCCTGCGTGTAAAGCAGGCGCTCTAGCCAGCTGAACTATTCGCCCACGCTATCCCGGAAAGACCGCCAAAGAAAAAAGGGCAAAAGGACACAATACCCCAAAACCAGCAGGACCGGCCCCACGGTGAGCATACCCCCGGCGAGGGTGATGAACCCAAGGATCACCGCTCCCAGAGAGGTCCACAGCAACCAGAATTTCTTCAGGATATTCATCCGTTTCCCTTCGAGGCCCCAAACATACCCTCAGGATCGGCCCACGCCCCGCGCATCGGAGCGCGACCGGCTGAACAATATAGTGGGCGAATCGGTTCCGTCAATCATTCGGGTCGCGCTGGTCTTCGGCCCGGAGGCGCCGGAATTCCCGGACGGCCTTCTCATGCTCCTTGGCGGTCACCGAAAAGACATGGCCCCCGCGGCCATCGGAAACGAAATACATGGCCCGGCAGGTGGAATCGGGTTGGGCGGCCGCCCGCAGGGAAGCCGACCCGGGGCTGCCAATGGGCCCCGGCGGCAGACCCCGGTTGCGGTAGGTGTTGAACGGGGATTCCACCTCCAGGTCCCTGTAAAACAGCCGCCGGCCTTTTTTTCCGAGAATAAACGCCACGGTTGGGTCCGCCTCCAGGCGCCGCCCCTTTTCCAACCTGTTGACATAAACGGCAGCGATCAGGGTCCGCTCCTCATCCAGCCGGGCTTCCGCCTCCACGATGGAAGCCAGCGTGATCAGCCCCTGGCGGGACAGGCCCAGCGAGTCCTGACCTCCCGCCTCGGCAAGCACCGAGTCCACCCGCGCCCACTGGGTTTCCACCAGGAACCGGGCCGCCTGGTCCGCACCCGTTCCTTCGGCGAACCGGAAGGTGTCCGGCGCGAGGTGGCCTTCGCACCAATGGAATCTTCGGTTGTGCCTGGTGGATTCGGCCTTCAACAGGGAATCGTAGGCCGCGGCGGACCACTCATCCGGGCCCAGAAGATCCCCGGCCAGAGCCGCCGCTTCCACCAGGGAATCGGCAGCGGCCAGGAAGGCGGCGGCATCAAACCCCAGGCCGTCCGCAATGATGGCCGCGATCTCCTCCGCGTCCAACCCTTCGGGGATGGTCACCTTCATCTGGACACCCTGGCCGCTGGTGACGGCTTCCAGCAGGTCCCGGGGCGAGGAACCGAAACTCAATTCATAAAGTCCAGCTTTCAGACCACGCTGAAGGCCGTTGATACGGGCGCCCGCCAGCAGGATGACCGGGTGTTCCAGAAGTCCGCGGGCGGCCAACGTGTCGGCCGCGGCCCGCAGGGTCATCCCCGGGGTAATGCGGACCAGGGTGGTCTGGGCCTGGGGACCTTCCCGGCCGTCAAGGGGGACTCCGGGACCCGACCCGGTCCACAGTCTCCAGGCCAACAGCAAGACCAGGATTCCTGTCACGACCCCCGCCGCGGCGACCCATGCCAGTGGCCGCTTCATGGCCCGGACGTGCGGTCCGAGCCGCGGTTGAGATGGTCGAGATAGGATTGGAGAATGATCTGGGCGGCCACGGTGTCCCTGTCCTCTTTTTCCCGCCGGACGGTTCCGGCCAGCCAGCGGTCGGCCTCCACGCTGGAAAACCGTTCATCCCAAAGAATGACCTCGAGGTGGAATTCCTCTTCCAGCCTGAGGGCGAATTTCCGGACCCGGCGCGTCATGTCGCCCTCGCTCCCGTCAGCGGTCAGGGGCAAACCCAGTACCAGGGCGACCACGTCCCGTTCGTCGACCAGTTCGGCCAGGCGGGCCAAAACCGAGCCGTCCCGGCCTTCGACATGGGTGCCCGCGGCAAAGGCCAGGGTTGCCTCCGGGTTGCTGACAGCCAGGCCTATCCGACGAATGCCGTAGTCGAGGCCGAGATAACAGGGCATGGGGTCAGTCGTCTTCGGCGGGCGCGAGCTTCTTGACCATGCGGATCATGAAGCGGCCGTCTTCGTGGCGACCGAACTCCAGGACGTCGGTGAATTCCCGCATGATGAGGATGCCGCGGCCTCGCTGACGCATGAGTTCGTCCGAGGGGGTCCAGTTCTCGAAATCAAAACCGGGGCCGTCGTCGTACACCGTGATGGTGATCTCGTTTCCCTCGACTTCGAATATGACCTGGATGGGCAGCACGTCTTCCAGCTGGTTGCCGTGTTCCATGGCGTTGGTGCAGGCCTCGATAACCGAGGTACCCAACTCCTCGAGAGACTGTTTGCTGCAGTCCATATCGCTTCCGATTTCCATCAGCACCGCATCGGGGACGCCGAGGTAATCCATATTGCTGGGCAGCCGGATTTCAATTCGGGACGACACTCTTTAACTACCTGCCCGCGCTGGGTCCATGATGTTCATCAGGAGAAGCTCTGCACGGCTTCGTCTTCGTCCTGGTAGGATTCGAAAACAGTGTAGAGCTTCGAGACGATAAAGATGTTCTCGATACGGTCGGAAACCTTGAGGAGTTTCAGCTCTCCCCCGCTTTTCCTGAGGGTGGTGTAGCCGGAAATCAGGATTCCCAGACCGGTGCTGTTCACCCACTTGACCCGCTCCATGTTCACGATGACGTTGTGGCAGCCTTCGTGAATCAGGGTTTTGAGGGTCTCACTGAAGGCCTCGGAGTCGGGCCCCCCCATGAGTTTCCCGCTCATTTCAAGGATGGCCACCCCATCCCGCTTGCGTTCCTTGATCTTCACGCAACTTCACCCTTTGTACAAGTCGGGCCGGACCGCCGAAAATCGGACCTGATTTGTCCGGCAGGCTCCATTAACCGCAAAAGCATAGAACACAAGAGCCTTCCTGTCCACAAAATGGTAACACAGGAAGCTGGGTCTGATCAGGTGTTTTCCCTCAACAACGCCAGGACCCGAAGCATGTCCGCCGGGGGCTCGGCTTCGAATTCCATGGTCTTCCCGGATTCCGGATGGACCAGGCTCAGTCGGGCCGCATGCAGCATCTGGCGCTGGGCGGCCTTGACCATCCGGTCGGCCAGGCTCCGGTCCAGATTGTGGATTCCCTTCGCTCTCTGATCCTCCCCGTACATCTGGTCCCCCACCACCGGGTGGCCGAAATAGGCAAAATGGACCCTGATCTGGTGGGTCCGCCCGGTGTCCAGCTTCACTTCGCAAAGCTGGGCGAATCCGAAGTTCTCCAGGACGCGGTACCGGCTGGACGCGGATTTCCCCCCTTGGGCGACGATGGCCATTTTCTGGCGGAACCGCGGGTTACGACCGATGTCCCCGGTAAGCGTGTCTTCCTCGTTTTTCCAGCTTCCCCAGGACAAAGCCAGGTAGGTTCGCCCCATGCGGCGGTCGGCCAACTGCTCGGCCAGATTCCTGTGGGCGATATCCGTCAGGGCCACGGCCATCAGGCCGGAAGTGTCCCGGTCCAAGCGGTGGACGATGCCCGGGCGCAGGGGATCCCCCCCCGCGTCCAGACCCTTGACGTGATGAAGCAGGGCGTTGACCAGGGTTCCGTCGGGATGCCCCACGGCCGGATGGACCACCATGCCCACGGCCTTGTTGACAATCAGGAGGTGCTCATCCTGATGAATGATGTCCAGGGGAATGTCCTGGGCCACGGCCGTCATTTCCGGCCGCGAGCCCGGCAGATAAACCACCTCACCGCCGGCGCGCAGCCGGAAGCTCTTGGGCCGAGAGCGGCCGTCCACGAGCACCCGGCCTTCCTTCATGTCCTCGTGAAGGCGGCTGCGGGAAATATCCGGGCACAGGGCCACCAGGAAGGTATCCAGGCGCTGACCCTCGTCATCGGACCCGACGGCAAAAGACCGCCCTGATTCCTCCGCGTCAACCATCCTGCCGCCGCCCGTCGAAAAGGATACAAAGGAACAGGAGAGCGCCGCCCACGGTAACCCCCATGTCCGCCACGTTGAACGTGTAGAACCGGTGGGTGCCCAACCCCACGTCGATGAAGTCAACCACGTGCCCGCCGTAGAAAACCCGGTCCACCAGATTTCCCAGGGCTCCTCCCAGGATGGCGGCCATGGCGCCGCGCCTGACCCGGTGTTCCGGATCGCTGGTTCGATAAAGATAGATCAGGAAAACCGAAGCGAGGACGCTGATCCCCACCAGGGCCCAGCGGCCCACCGGAAACAGGCCCATGGCGGATCCGGGGTTGCGGACATAGATGAACCGCACCAGGTCCCCGAAGACCTCAACCTGGGCGCGCAGGGCGTCTTCCCGGGCCAGGACCATCCTTTTGGAAATGAAATCCAGGATGAAGACAAGAGGTGCCCACAACCATGGGGGGAAGAATCGGTTGGGCATCAGAGGGTCCCCGCCTCCTCCTTCTCCTTGCAGTCTATGCATAGCCGCGTATAGGGAAGCCGCTTGAGCCTGGCCAGGCCGATCGCCTTGTTGCACTCCATGCACTTGCCGTAGGTGCCGTCCTCGATCCGCCCCAGGGCCTCTTCGATATTGTATAGATAACGGCCCTCGGTGTTGGCGAACTTGATGGTGGTCTCGTACTGGAACTCGTCCGAACCCTGGTCCGCCATGTGGTTCGAGTGGGCTTTGCCCATTTCAAGCCCGGACTGGTCGTCGGTGTGCTTGATTATTTTTTCGTGCTGGGCCAGGGACTGGGACACCCGTTCCTTTTCCTCGTTGAGAAGTTTTCGGAATCTTTGGAGCTCAGTCTTGCGCATGGGGTCCCTCCCCGTCGTGCATCAGACCCTCTCCAGGGCGATGCCGATTTCATTGTCATCAATCTCGAATGTGTCTTTATAAGCCAAATCTCCAGCGGTGGCAATGTCTTCCGCGAGCGTTTCGGTGGTGATATGGTCGGCGAACCGCGTCGCGGCCTCCAGAACCGTCTTTGGTCCCGTGATATTCAAACGAATCCGGTCGGAGACCTCCAGACCGCTCTTTTTCCTCAAATTCTGCACTTTATTGATGATTTCGCGCGCCAAACCCTCCTGACGGAGATCGTCGGTCAGGGTGGTGTCCAGCGCCACAGTCAGGCCCTGGTCGCCGGCGGCCACAAAGGCCCCGATGCCTTCTTCGACGACAACCACCTCCTCGAAGGTGAAATCGACGTTTTCCCCCTCGAAATCCAGGGAAACCCGGCCTTCGGCCCGCAAGGTCATGATTTCCTCCGAAGACATGGCCGTGATCCGCTTTGCGGCCAAAGGGGACCGTTTGCCGAAGCGCGGGCCCAGATTCCGGAAATTGGCCTTGGCCGCCAGGGTGGCCACTTCGCGGGGGTCATCGATATCGCCGATGGTCTTGACGTTCAGTTCCCCGGCGATGTAGCCGGTCAAAAGGTCGTCGGCCATCAGCATCGCCACCCGGTCGTCGTCGGCGTGCATCAGCAACCGGCCCAGGGGCTGGCGGGTCTTGAGACTCGCCTCCTGACGCAGGCTGCGGCCCAGGCCGACCACCGCCTGGGCCGCGGCCATGGCCTTTTCCAGGCCCGGATCGATCAGATCCTCCTGCACCATGGGATAATCCTGCAAATGGACGGACCCTTGGGGATCGGCGTGGGCCGTCAGCCCGCGATAGATCTCCTCGCTGACAAACGGCATGAAGGGGGCCAGCAGCCGCAGACTGGATTCCAGCACCAGATACAGGGTGCTGAAGGCCGCCCTCTTGTCGCCGGTCATGTCCCCCTTCCAGAAGCGCCGCCGGCTGAGTCGGAGGTACCAGTTGCTCACGTCATCCATGATGAACGTTCCCAGGGTCTTGGCGGCCCGGGTCAGTTGCAGGTCGTCCAGGTCCTCGGTCACCGTCCGGGTGACGCTTTGCAGGCGGCTGAGGATCCACCGGTCCAGCTGGTCCAGATCGCGCGCACCGTCCTGGTCGGGGGTGAATCCGTCGAGATTGGCGTAGAGCGTGAAGAAGTTGTAGGTGTTCTCCAGCGTGGCCACGAGTTTGCGCTGGGCTTCCTTCACACCCTCACGGTCGAAGCGGGTCGGGGTCCAGACCGGGCTGCAGGTGACCATGTACCACCGGAGTGGATCGGCCCCCTCGGTGCGCATGATGTCCATGGGGTCGACGGTGTTCCCCACGCTCTTGGACATCTTCTTGCCTTTGTTGTCCAGGATCAGCTCGTTCACCAGGCAGCTCTTGTAGCTGCTGGTGCCCTTCAGGAAGGTGCTGATGACCAGCATGGTGTAGAACCAGCCGCGGGTCTGGTCAACGCCCTCGCTGATGAAGTCGGCGGGGAACTGGCTGTTGAACAGTTCCTCGTTCTCGAAGGGATAATGGTACTGCGCGAAGGGCATGCTCCCGGAGTCGAACCAGCAGTCGATGACCTCCGGGGTCCGGATCATGGTTCCCGCACAACCGTCCGTCGTGCAGGGGAAGGTCAGGTGATCCACGTGGGGCCGGTGCAGGTCGAGTTCGGACTGGTCGGTGCCGGTCAGTTCACTGAGATCGGCGCGGCAGGTCGGCATGTGCCTGTGCCCGCAGTCGTCGCAGACCCAGATGTTCAGAGGGGTGCCCCAGAAGCGGTTGCGGCTCAGGCTCCAGTCGATGTTTCCGGCCAGCCAGTTGCCGAAGCGCCCGCTGCCCACCTCGGGCGGGGCCCAGGTGATCTGCTTGTTGGCCTCGACCATCTGCTCCCGCATGGAACTGGTCTTGATGAACCAGCTGGGCGTGGCGAAGTAGATCAGGGGATTATCGCAACGGTCGTGGTAGGGATAGTCGTGGGTGTAGGCCTCCTCGCGCAGCAGCTTCCCCTCGGCCTGAAGGTGACGGATGATCTGCCGGTCGGCCTTCTTGACGTGAAGGCCCGCCCAGGGCGTGACCTCCTCGGTGAACTGGCCATTGGCGTCGACGGGCTTGAAGAAGGCCAGTTTTTCGATTTCGCCGATCTGGTAATCGTCCTCCCCGAACGCCGGTGCCATGTGCACGATGCCGGTTCCCGAATCAAGCGTCACGAAATCGGCTTCGACAACCACGAAGGCCCGCTGCTCGCCGGGCGACATGAAGGGCAGCAGCTGCTCGTAGGTCCGGCCCAGCAGGTCGGCGCCCTTGAAGGTTTCCAGGACCTCGGTCTCCACGTCGGGATCCAGGGCGCCCAGACGAGCTTCGGCCAGGACAAGGGTCTCGCCGCCGTGGCGGACGCGCACGTAATCGAAATCCCTCCCGACAGCCAGGGCCACGTTCGATGGCAGGGTCCAGGGCGTGGTCGTCCAGGTCAGGAAATACTCGTCCGCGTCGGCGGCCTTCATCTTGACGTAGATGCTCGGGTCGTGGACCGACCTGTAGCTGTTGGCCATCTCATGGCTGGAGATTGGCGTGGCGCAGACCGGACAGTAGGGCACCACCTTGTGGCCCTTGTACAGGAGGTCCTCGGCGTGGAAACGACTCAGGATCCACCACACCGTCTCGATGTAGTTGTTGTCGTAGGTGATGTAGGGGTCGTCCAGATCCACCCAGTAACCCAGCCGCTCGGTGAACTCGTCCCAGTCGGCCTTGCAGGTCCAGACACTCTCGCGGCACTTCTCGTTGAAGGGCTCCAGGCCGAATTCCTGGATGGCCTGGGCGCCCTGGATGCCCAGTTGCTTCTCCACCGTGCGCTCGACCGGCAGACCGTGGGTGTCCCACCCCGCCTTGCGCAGGACGCGGTGTCCGGTCATGGTCTTGAACCGGCACATGATGTCCTTGCACAACCGGGCCATGACATGATGCACGCCCGGCAGTCCGTTGGCCGTCGGCGGTCCTTCGTAGAACACCCAGTCGGGCGCGCCATCGCGCCGGGCGATGCTGCGCCGGAAGGTGTCATTATCTTCCCAGAAACCGCTGATGAGTTCCTCGGACCGGCTATCGTGGAATTTGCTGGCCAGGGGCCGGTAGATCGGCTCCCTGTCCCCAGGAGAACTGTTGGACATCGTTCTTATTCGTCCTTTGCCGAGTGATCGGCGGGTCAATCGCGGTGGATCAAAGCGTGACTTTATTCAGGAATCCGGTGACCAGGGCCTCCAGCGAGGGCTGGGCGGCATTGGCCACCTTGATGATCTCCTCGACGTTGGCAGGTTTCAGGGCGTCGGGGAAACACTGGTCGGTGATGACCGACATGCCGATGACCCTCATGCCCCCGTGGACGGCGGCCAGGCACTCCGGCACGCTGGACATACCCACGGTGTCCGCCCCGATGGTCCGCAGGAACCGGTACTCCGCCCCCGTTTCGAGGTTGGGTCCGGCCACCGCCGCGTAGACGGCCTTCTTCAGGGGAATCTTCAGATCCAGGGCCACCTCGACCATGGTGGCCAGGAAGTCGCGGTCGTAGGGTTCGGACATGTCCGGGAAACGCGGCCCCAGCCGGTCGTCGTTCCACCCGATCAGGGGGTTGTCCCCCATCAGGTTGATGTGGTCGGTCATGACGGTGATGTCACCGGGGCCCAGCTGGGGATTCATCCCGCCCACCGCGTTGCTCATCAGCAGGGCGGTGCAGCCCAGGGCCTTCATCACCCGCACCGGCAGGGTGATCTGCTGCATGCTGTAGCCCTCGTAGAAATGGACCCGGCCCTGCATGGCGACGACCCTGCGTCCCCCCAGTTCCCCGAACACCAGCTTGCCGTCGTGGCTGGTCGCGGTCGATTCCACGAAATGAGGCACGTCCCCGTAGGGGATCGCGACCGCGTTTTCCAACCGGTGGCCCAGTTCGCCCAGCCCCGTCCCCAGGATCAGGCCGATTTCGGGCTGGAAATCGGTCTGGTTGCGGATATAGGCCACCGCGGCATCGATCTGCTGCCACATGTCGTTCACGGGGAGCCTCCAGTCAGGGGACGCGGTTTGCGGGAATGAGACAAACTAACATGGCCTTCCCGGCCTACCAAGAAAAAAGCGGGAATCGGTCGATTCCCGCCAGTTTCCGCAGTGAGATTGAGGAATGGCCCGCCGAAAACTGGCCCGAAGGCCGGGTCCCGGCGTCCGGTCTACCGCATCAGATGGTATCCTTCGAGGAGCCCGCACCCACCGGTTCGGCGCCGTTGGTCATGACCGGACCGTTGATGATTTCCGGAATGGTCACCGCCTCCTTTTGGTCTGCCGGGGATTTTACGGGTTCCTTCACCGGGTTGACGTTGGTTTCGGCCAGGGATTCGGACACCAGATCGGAAATGGAACCGTTGGCATCGGTGTCATCCTGCTGGTCCGTGCCGGGATGGTAATTGCGCCAGATGTCGTTTTCCAACGGAACCGCCGGAGGGGCCACATGGAGAGGCTCCTCGAGGTCGAAGGATTTGGGGGCGTCGTGGGTCGGATGGTCCACGGGCGCGGAGGGGGCGCCGGGCGCTGAGGGGGCACCGGCCATCGGATTGCCCGGGGAGAAAGGATCGAGTTCGGCCTTGGGCGCCTTGGCCGCGACCGCGGGGCTGTCCTCCCGGCGCCGGGTCCGGGTGGCGGTGGCCACGACCGAATCGACGATATTGGTCAGGCGGTTGTCCAGATCCTCGAAGTCGCTTTCGTGGGTCTCGATGAACTTGACCTGGGCCTGCGCCAGGGCCTTGAAACGGCCCACGTAGGATTCCTTTTCCTTGCGCAGGGTCATGATCTCGCGGCGCAGTTCCTCGGTGCGCATCCGGCACTCCTCGAGCACCTGGCGCGCCTTCATCTCGGCATCCTTGACGATCAGGTCGCCTTCCTTGCTGGCGTTTTCCCTGGTTTCCTTCATGACGCGCTCGGCCGTCATGAGGGTGTCCCGCAGGTTGCGCTCCATCCCCTGGTATTCCTGGATCTTGTCTTCCTGCTCCATGATCAGTTCACGGATCTGCTTGTTGTCCACCAGGACGGTTTCGTATTCATCGGCCAGGGTCGAAAGAAAGGCCCGGACTTCGTCACAATCGAAGCCCCGGACGGCCTTGCGGAACTCCTGCTTGCGGACGTCGAGCGGCGTGATCCTCATGTCAATCTCCTCCAACTGCGGAATGCCGGCTCCGGGATTCGGGATTGCCGGGCCCAACATGGGCCACACCAAATCTCAACAATCCTGATCAGGAGCCTGCTTGGACTATCAATCTCATGAGGAGTTGTATCAAGAGCCATGCCAGTATGGGGGACAGGTCGATACCGGGCAAAGGCACCAGGGCGCGCAGAATACCGAGGACGGGCTCGGTCACGCGGATGACCATCAGGAGAATCTCGTTTCGGGGACGGGGGTTCACCCAGCTCAAAACCACCCGGACGATGATCAGCCAGGAGTAGACCTGAAGTACGGCCACGGCAAGTCTGGTGATGGCCATATCTCAACCTTTCCGGCACGTTTCTGACCGGTGGGGAAAAATTTCAAGCCTGCCTGGGGCCGAAGATGGCCCCCCCGATGCGCACCAGGGTGCTGCCCTCGGCGATGGCGGCCTCGAAATCGTCGCTCATACCCATGCTCAGTTCGGGCAAGGGGCGGCCGGTGACCGCGCGGGCCTTCTCGGCCAGGGAGCGCAACGAGGAAAATCCATTTCTCAGTTCAACCTGGTCGGCGCCGTAACGGCCCATGCCCATCAGGCCCAAGAGTTCCAGGCCGGGCAAGCCGGCGATCCGCGCCGCGGACTCGACCACGCTTCCGGCCGCCAGCCCGTGTTTCTGGTCCTCCCCCGAGATATTCACCTCGAGCAGGATACGTTCGTCGGCGCCCCGGGCGACCGCCAAGCCGGACAGTTTTTCAGCCAGCTTGACCGAATCCACGCTGTGCACCAAATAGAAACGGCCGGCAGCCTTGCCGGCCTTGTTGCCCTGCAGATGTCCGATGAAATGCCAGCGCACCTTGTCCGCCGCCAGCCCCGCCCGGCCCAATTGCACGGCCAGTTCATCCTGCCGCTCGAGGGCCTCCGGGATGCGGTTCTCCCCCAGGTCCCACTGGCCCGCGGCACAGGCCTCGACCACCAGCGGCAGGGGAATCCTCTTGCTGACGGCCACCAACCGGACCTCGTCCTCGGACCGGCCGTTCGCCGCGCAGGCCCGGGCCATCCGGTGACGGATCTCATCCAGCCGTTCGGCCACGGTGACGGCGGCCACGGCGATTCCTAGCGCCAGCGCAGCAGCAGGGTCTGCGGATCCAGCTCGATCTGGACCTGGGCAGGTTCGGTGTTGCCGTGCTCCTTGAGGATCCTGACCTTGATGTCGTCGCTTTCGGGCACCAGGTTGACGATCACGCTGAGATCCTCGTCGAAGCGCGCGACGCCGGCCGGCACGCCCCGCTCGTCCATTTCCTGGCCTTCACGGTGGGTGTTGCTGCTGGTCCACAGTTCGGCTTTCCATTCGGCGGCCAGTTTCAGCAGGCCCTCGATCTCCCAGGGCTCGGTCACCTCGAAACGCGGGGTGCCGTCCATGATGACCATGTCGGGTTCGAACCCGGCGGCTTCACGCAGGAAGGCCACGGACTGCTCGAGTTTTTCCAGGCTGAAGGTCTTGCGGTTGTAGACGTGGATGTAGCGGTTGCGCTCCATCCGCAATTGCTTCTGGGGCACCTCGTCCAGGTCCAGGCTGGCCGCCATCGCGTGGAAGATCTGGTCGAAGAAGTTGTTGATGTGTTCGACGCTCTCCTTGGTGGAGATGTAAAGCACCTTCTTGCCCTGCAGCAGCTTGTCGACCGCCAGACCGATCAGGAATCCCGTCTTGCCGACACCATGCCGCGACAGGACCACGCCCAGCTTTCCTTCACCGAGACCCCCGCCGATAGCCCGTTCGAAAATGCGAACCGGGCTGCGTTCCATCATGCTTTTGTCAACCATCGTCATCCTCACTCGCTGATTGGGTCCCTGGGGCGGAACTTCAATGTGTTGGTCCTGATCCTAGTTGCCCGCGGCCTTTTTCTCCACGTATTCCTTTACCAGACCCTCGGCAACCTCGGCCGGGGCCGGGGCGTACCGGGCGAACTCCATGGTGAACTCGGCCTTGCCCTGGGTCGAAGACCTCAGGACGGTGGCGTACCCGAACATCTCGGCCAGCGGCACGTTGGCGTCCACCCGGACGAAACCCTCGTCCTCGGTCGTGCCGACGATCACGCCGCGTCGCTGCATCAGGGTCTTGATGATCTCTCCCTGGAACTCGCTGGGGCCTTCGATCGACACCAGCATCAGGGGTTCGAGGGCCACCGGCCGGCCCTTCTTGTAGAACTCGCGGAAGGCCGCCCGGCAGGCGGTCTGGAAAGCCATGTCCGATGAGTCCACCGCATGGCTGTTGCCGTCGACCAGGGTGACCTTGAGCCCCTGGACCGGAGCTCCGATGTACTGGCCCTCGGGAATGGAAAGTTCGAAGCCCTTCTGGCAGGCCCCGATGTACTCGGTCGGGATCCGCCCGCCGACCACCTTGTTCTCGAAGTGGAACTCGCCGTCCTCGCTGGGTTCCAGGATTCCCTGGACCTTGGCGTACTGGCCGGAACCGCCGGTCTGCTTCCGGTGCGTGTAATCGAACTCCACCGGCGTGGTGAGGGTCTCGCGGTACTTCACCTGGGGCGCGCCCGTGGTCACCACGGCGTTGAATTCGCGCTTGATCCGCTCGATGTAGACCTCGAGGTGAAGCTCCCCCATCCCGCTGATGATCGTGTCCCCGGTTTCCGGGTCCTGGGAGGTGCGGAAAGTGGGGTCCTCGCGGGTGAACCGGTGCAGGGCCTTGGACATGTTCGCCGCGGCCTTGTTGTCCACCGGCACCACGGCCAGGCTCACCACCGGTTCGGGCACATGCATGCTGGACAGCGAAATGCGCTCGCCGCCGGTGAAGGTGTCGCCGCTGGCGCAATCGACGCCGAACAGGGCGATGATGTCGCCCGCGGCCGCGTAATCGATCTCCTCCATCTGGTCGGCGTGCATCCGGCCCAGGCGGCCAACCTTGACCTTCTTGCCGGTGCGGCTGTTGTAGATGTCCTCGCCCTTCTTGAGCACGCCCTGGTAGATGCGCACATAGGTCAGCTGGCCATAGGGACCCTCTTCCAGCTTGAAGGCGTTGCAGACAAGATCGTCCTCGACCTTGTTCGAGAGGATGAACTCCTCCTCCTCGCCGCCCTTGAGCAGGCGGATGGCCGTGTTGTCGATGTCCGGAGGCGAAGGCAGATACCGCATCACCGCATTGAGCATCAGCTGGACGCCCTTGTTCTTGTAGGCGCTGCCCATGAAGACGGGAGTCAGTTCGTTGGCCAGGACGCCCCTGCGCACCGCGGCATGGATCATGTCCTCGGTGACGGCATCTTCCAGGATGGCTTCCATCAGGTCGTCGCTGAACATGCTGACGGCGTCGAGCATGACCTCGCGGCGGGCCTCGGCCTCGACCTGCAGGGACGCGGGAATCTCGCTTTCGACGATGTTTTCGCCGTTGGCGCCCGCGAAGGTGTAGGCCTTCATGGTGATCAGGTCCACCACGCCCTCGTGCTTGTCCTCGAGCCCGATGGGGATCTGCATCATCACCGCGTTGTGCTTGAGTTTGTCGCGCAGCTGTTCGGTGACCCGGGCGGGGTTCGCGCCGGAACGGTCGCACTTGTTGACGAAGGCGATGCGGGGCACGTTGTAGCGCTTCATCTGCCGGTCCACGGTGATGGACTGGCTCTGGACGCCGGCCACCGAGCACAGGACCAGGATCGCACCGTCGAGGACCTTCAGCGCCCTCTCCACCTCGATGGTGAAGTCGACGTGGCCGGGGGTGTCGATGATGTTGACATGGTGTCCCTGCCAGGTCGTGAAGGTGGCCGCGCTCTGGATGGTGATGCCGCGCTCGCGCTCGAGTTCCATGGAATCCATGGTGGCGCCCACGCCGTCCTTGCCGCGAACCTCGTGGATGTCGCGGATCCGGCCGGTGTAGAAAAGGATGCGCTCGGTCAAGGTGGTCTTGCCCGAGTCGATGTGAGCGCTGATCCCGATGTTCCGGATCATTTTCAGATCTGTAGTCATGACCTTTGTCCCGGTTTGCGGCAGGCTGATTCCCACCGGCAGAATATAAGCTTTTTCAGGTTACAAAAACACACGCCTGCCTAACCCGAGTTGCAGGGCAGCAGACGTGGTGCGCGCGAATGATAGACAAGGCGGGCCGGAAATGCAAATCCCGGCCCGCCCTATCCGAATTAAATATTCGCCAAACGGGGCCCGATCATCCCTCGCGCACCGGGACCGCCTGGGGCTCGGGCAGGGGGTTCCGGCCGGCGGACCGTTTGGTGCGGGCGTCCAGGATCGGGAATTTCTTCACGATCACCAGATACCCCATGATCTGCATGGCGATAAAACCAAGGGTGACAGCCAGTTCCGGCAGGGAAGGAAAATACACCGCACCGCCCAGGGGATGGAAGCCCAGCCACACCACACACATCCGGTAGAGCGCAGCCCCCACGATGATCATCAGGCCCGACCGGTACAGGGCCCCCAACTGGTCCAGGCGGATGCGGCGCAGCATGACCGCGGGGATGATAAGCAGGGAGAACTCGGCCAACAGCAACAAGTTGTGGTAATCACCGCTCAGGACCAGGCTCCACTGGCCCCGGTAGGTGAGATCGGCGATCCGGAGCGTCACGAAAACGAAGATCACCCAGGAGATGACCCGCCCCAACGACAGCAAGGTCGCGTTCTCGGTTTCGCGGCGGTACCGGTGACTGCTGACGATGTAGGTGATGATGACCGCGGCGTAGCCCATGATCCAGCAGGACAGCAGGAAGAACAACGGCAGCCAGGGTGTCTGCCAGAAGGAATGAACCTTATATCCCGCAAGAATATACAAAGATCCCAGCGAGGACTGGTGCATGGTCGGCAGCAAAATGCCCAGCCCGATGATCCAGATCAGCGACCGGTCCACGTGGGGCAGGATCCGTGAGGCCAGGGCCCCCAGGCGGTCCTGGCGGGAAGACCAGTGCTCCAGGAAGGCCGGCGAGATCTCGGCCCACAGGACCAGGATGTAGGCCGAAATGCAGAGGGCCACCTCCAGCAGGACCGAATCGGTGTTCCAGGCCCAGGTCCACAAGGGCACTTTCCAGAAATTCCAGGGAGCGCCGACATCGATACCCAGGGCCAGGATGGCCGCGGTGTAACCCACGGCGCTGGTCAACAGGGCATGGCGAACCAGGGAATGGTACTTGCCCTTGTTCAGCACATAGACCAGCAAGGCGATGGCGTACCCTCCCGAAGCCACCGAGGTCAACACGATGACATTGAACAGCTTCCAGACCCCCCAGGGCATCAGGTCGTTCATGGCCGTGGCCGGTCCCAGGCCCACGGAAAAACGCCACATGATCAACAGGCCGGCGGCGAGAGCCAAAACCGCGGCGACCTTGAAGGTGGTGGTGAGGATCGGGCCGCCGATGGGCGTCGCGCTGGGTTTTGAGCTCATGAATGAATCTCCGTTGCTGAAGCATAAGCTGGCTTCGGTCCATGAGTTGGAGCGGGCCTGGGGCCCAAACGTTTAAAGTTTCACAGGGCCACATTAATTATCGAGTTTAGAATTTCAAGAACTATTGACAGATTTTGAGGAATTTTTCCATTTTGAAAACGAAAACTAATTCGATATGCCGCAACAAGATACAAAAAGGCCCGGCGTTTCTCCGCCGGGCCCGGCCAAAATTCCCAACTGCCGGCTCAGATCGCGCCGTGCTTTTTCCCCACCGCCGCAAAGGCCGCCAGGCACTGGTCCACATGGTCGTCGGAATGGGCGGCCGAAGCCTGGAGCCGGATTCTCGCCTGACCTTTGGGCACCACCGGAAAGCTGAATCCGATGCAATAGATACCCTCGCCCAGCAGGTCGGCCGCCATCCCCTGGGCCATGACGGCGTCGTTGTCATGCCGCCGGAAATGGACCGGAATGATGGCGTGATCCCCCTCGTCCACATCGAAACCCAGGTCGCGCAGGCCGCCGCGCAAGCGGTTCTGGTTACGCTCGAGGGTCTTCAACGGTCCCGAATCCTCGCGCAGGATGCGCAGGACCTCCAGCGCCGCGCCGCAGATCATCATCGGCAGCGAGTTGCTGAACAGGTAGGGCCGGCTCTTTTGGCGCAGGTATTCGATCACCTCACCGCGGCCGCTGGTGCATCCTCCCAGCGCGCCCCCGAGCGCCTTGCCCAGGGTCGTGGTGATGATGTCCACCCGGTCCATGACCCCGAATTTTTCGTGGGTCCCGCGGCCGGTCGGCCCGGTGAAGCCGGTGGCGTGGCTGTCGTCGACCAGGACCAGGGAACCGTACTTGTCCGCCAGGTCGCAGATCTCCGGCAGGGGCGCCAGATGGCCGTCCATGGAAAACACGCCGTCGGTGACGATCAGACGGAACTCGGCGCCCTGGGCCTCCTTGAGCACCTGTTCCAGGTGGTCCATGTCCGCGTGGTTGTAGATGAACCGCTGGGCCTTGGCCAGCCGCACCCCGTCGATGATCGAGGCGTGATTCAGCTGGTCGGTGATGATGGCGCTGTCCCGGTCCAGCAGCGGCTCGAACACGCCGCCGTTGGCGTCGAAGCAGGCGGCGTACAGGATGGTGTCCTCGGTGCCCAGGAAGTCGCTCAGCTCCGCCTCGAGCTGCTTGTGCAGGGTGGTCGTCCCGCAGATGAACCGCACCGAGCTGAGCCCGTAGCCCCACTGGTCGAGGGCCTTGCGGGCGGCCGCGACCACGCGTGGATCCGAGGCCAGCCCCAGATAGTTGTTGGCGCAGAAATTCAGGACCGTCCGTCCGCCCACGGAGATCTCGGCCCCCTGGGGGCCCTCCAGGATACGCTCGTCCTTGTAGAGCCCCTGTTCCCTGATGGCGTCCAGCTCCCGGCGCAGGACCTCTCCGAATTTTCCGTACATCGACAAATCCCTTTCGCCCTGCCGCTAGTAGCGCTTGGCCATCTCTTCGAGGGTGACATGGGGAACCTTGTCCGCCATTCCGGCCTGGCCGAAGGCGATCATGCGGGCCTTGACCACTTCGGCCATCGCCTCGCGGGCGGGCTTCAGGTAGTCGCGGGGATCGAACTTGCCGGGTGATTCGGCGAACACCTTGCGGATGGCCCCGGTGATGGCCAGGCGGTTGTCCGTGTCGACGTTGATCTTGCGCACGCCGTGCTTGATGCCCTCCTGGATGGCCTCGACGGGCACCCCGAAGGTTTCGGGCATCTCGCCGCCGAACCGGTTGATGATGTCGATCAGTTCCTTGGGCACCGAACTGGACCCGTGCATGACCAGGTGGGTGTCCGGAAGGCGGCGGTGGATCTCGGCGATGAGATCCATCTTGAGCACGTCGCCGGTGGGCTTCTTGGTGAACTTGTAGGCGCCGTGGCTGGTGCCGATGGCCACAGCGAGGGCATCGCAGCCGGTGTCGGCGACGAACCGCTCGGCTTCGTCGGGATCGGTCAGATGCTCGAGGGCTTCATCCCCCGACAGTCCCGCGCCGTGCCCGTCCTCGATGCCGCCCAGACAGCCGATCTCCGCCTCGACCGTCACACCCAGGGCGTGGGCCTTGGCGACAACCTGCTTGGTGACGTCCACGTTGTACTCGTAGGACGCGGGCGTCTTGCCGTCTTCCTGCAGGGAGCCGTCCATCATCACGCTGGTGAACCCCTGGTCGATGGCGCTGAAGCAGGTCGCCGGGCTGTTGCCGTGGTCCTGGTGCATGGCGATGGGAATGCTGGGGTTCAATTCCGCGGCGGCCAGCATCAGGTGGCGCAGGTAGTTGTCGTTGGAGTAGGACCGGGCCCCGCGGCTGGCCTGCACGATCACCGGGCTGTTCGTCTCGGTGGCGGCCATCATGATGGACTGGATCTGTTCCATGTTGTTGACGTTGAAGGCGCCCACGCCGTAGCCGTGTTCGGCGGCGTGATCGAGAAGGGCGCGCATGGGAATCAATGGCATGATGGGCTCCTTGCTTGGGCGGCAAACGGAAATTCTGTTCCTGACTAAACTAATCGACTCGAACCCGGGAGGCAATATCCGCCTGCGGATGTCCTGTCGGCCATATTCGAGTCTTGCACATCAAGGCCCACCCGCTATCATGGGGGCCTAATCGAAGGCGGTCTTGAACTTGATGGATTCCCCCACATCCCGCAAGGGACCCTTTTCGGGCCGGTCCCCCGGCTGGCGCCTTTGTCTGGCCATGGCCTTTGGCGTGATGACCTGCCCGGTCGTCGCGGTGGCCGCCGACGTTGTGCAGGTCACGGTGAGCATCCTGCCCCAGGCCTGGTTCGTCGACCAGATCGGCGGGTCCCGGGTCGAAGTATCGGTCCTGGTCGGTCCGGGACATTCCCCGGCCACGTACGAACCCACCCCCAGGCAGATGGCGTTCCTCGAGGGGGCCGATCTGTTCCTGGCCGCCGGCGTGCCCTTCGAACAGGGCCTGGTTCCCCGCATCAGGTCCCTGTCCCCCGGTCCGGTGATGGCCGGGCCCGAGCCGGGGGATCACGGCCACCATCACGAAATCGATCCGCACACCTGGCTCGACCCCATCCAGGCCATCGCCATGGCCGACACCATCAGCCGCCACTTGCAGGCACTGGACCCGGACCACGCCGATGAGTTCCGCCAGCGATTCGAAATCCTTGCCGGGGATCTGCACCGGCTCGATGACCGGATCCGGGGGGAACTGACCCCCTACCGCGGACGCAGTTTCCTGGTCTTCCATCCCGCTTTCGGGCACTTCGCCGCCGCCTTCGGGCTGATCCAGGTGTCCGTCGAGGACGATGGGCACGAACCCGGACCGCGCCATCTCGCGGAAGTCATCGACCGCGCCCGTGCCGCGGGCGCCAAATCGATCGTCGTCCAGCCCCAGTTCTCCCGCAAATCCGCCGAGACGGTGGCCAAAGCCATCGGCGCCGAGATCGTGGTCCTGGATCCGCTGGCGGCCGACTATCCGCGGAACCTGCTGGAAATCGCCCTCACCCTGGCCGCCCGCTTCGCCGCCGAAGATGCGGCCCCGGAAAAACCATGACCGCCGCGATCACCTGCAGGAACCTGGACTTCGACTACGACGGCAAGGCCGTCCTGCGAAACGTCAACATCACCATTCCTTCCGGGGATTTTGTCTGCGTGGTCGGCCCCAACGGGAGCGGCAAGACCACCCTGCTCAAAATCGCCCTGGGATTGTTGAAGCCCGTGTCCGGGTCGATCGAGGTTTTCGGCCGGAGCCCGGACCGTGCCCGGGGACGCATCGGCTACGTGCCCCAGCACCCCCAGCTGGACCCCCTGTTCCCGGTCAGCGTCATGGACGTGGTCCTGATGGGTCGGCTGGGACGGTCCCGGTCCCTCGGTTCCTGGTCCGCGGACGACCGCCGCCACGCGCGTCAGGCCCTCGGCGAAGTCGATCTGGCTGACCGGGAGGGCCACCACTTCGCCTCCTTGAGCGGCGGACAGAAACAGCGGACCCTGATCGCCCGCGCCCTGGCCGGCGAGCCGGACCTGCTGCTGCTCGATGAACCGACCGCCGGCCTGGACGCCCACATCGAAGAAGGGTTCTACCGGCTGCTGGACAAGCTCAACGAGCGCCTGACCATCGTGCTGGTCTCCCACGATCTCGGCTTCGTTTCGGGGTTCGTCCGCAGCGTGGTCTGCGTCGGCCAGGACGTCGTGGTCCATCCCACCAGCGAGGTCACCGGCCAGGTCATCGCCGACCTCTACGGCGGCGACGTGAGATTGATCCGGCACGACCACCGCTGCAGCGAGGACGGCCACCAATGACCATCTTCTGGGACGCCCTGCAGACCCACGCCTTTCTCCAGTACGCCCTGACGGCCGGCCTGCTGGTGAGCATTCCCTGCGGCGTGGTCGGAAGCTTCGTGGTCATTCGCCGCATCAGCTACATCGCCGGCGGCATCGCCCATTCGGTCCTGGCGGGTCTGGGCATCGTCCACTATCTCCGCGTCGTTCACGGCGTGGAGTGGTTGTCGCCCATGGGCGGGGCGATCATCGCCGCGCTGCTGGCGGCCGGGATCATCGGGTGGGTCAGCCTGTTCCTGAAGCAGAGGGAAGACACGGTCATCGGGGCGGTGTGGGCGGTCGGGATGGCCACGGGCATTCTTTTCATCAGCATGACCCCGGGTTACACCACCGACCTGATGAGCTACCTGTTCGGCAACATCCTGATGGTGACCAGCCGGGACCTGTGGCTGATCGGCGCCCTGGACCTGGTCGTCCTGGCCACCGTCGCGCTGTTCCACAAGCAGCTTCTGGCCGTGAGTTTCGACGGGGAGTTCGCCGGACTGCGCGGCGTCCATGTGCAGCGTTTCTATTTCCTGCTGCTGGGGTTGACGGCCCTGACGGTCGTGCTGCTGGTCTCGGTCGTCGGCATCATCCTGGTCATCGCCCTGCTGACTTTGCCCGCGGCCATGGCCAACCTCTTCGCCCGGCGCCTGTGGCAGATGATGCTGCTGGCCACGGGAATCTGCGCCCTGTTGACCACCAGCGGACTGGCGATCAGCTACGGCCCCGACCTGCCCGCCGGCGCAGTGACCATCCTGCTGACCGGGGCGGCCTACTTCCTGGTCGCGCTGGTCCGGCGGCGGTAAAAGGCTTCATTTTTCCCCTCTGTACAACCGGTCCACCTTCTCCGCCGAAGTGGTGATTCCCCTGATCAGCGCCGAACTGAATCCATGGTGTTCCATCTCGTTCAAACCCGAAATGGTCGCGCCCCGCGGGGTCGTGACCCGGTCGATCTCACGCTCGGGATGGAGTCCCCGCGTCAGCAGCAGGGCCGCCGCTCCCTTGGCGGTCTGGGCGGCCATGGCCAGGGCGTCGCTGGAATGGAAACCTATCTCGATGCCGCCCTGGCTGGCGGCCCGGATCGCCCGCAGGAAAAACGCCGTCCCGCAGGCGCAAAGGGCGGTGGCGGAGCCCATCTGCTCTTCGTCGATGACCAGGGTGGCTCCCAGGGTCCCGAAGACCTGATCGGCCAGGGTCAACCCGTCCGCGTCGCGCGTCGGACCCGCCAGGCAGGTCATCGACTCCCCCACGGCGATGGCGGTATTCGGCATGGCCCGGACAACGTCGACGCCAGGTTTCAGATGAACCTTGATATCGGCGATGGTCGCTCCCGACACGACCGACACCAGGGTGTGGCGGCCGGGTTCGAAGGACGGCCCGATCGCCACCAGCAGATCATCCAGCTGGCCGGGTTCCACCGCCACCACCACCAGGTCGTTGGCAGCGATCGCCGCGGTGTTGTCGGTCGTGGTCGTGAACCCTTCCGCTTTCAGTTCCTTGATCCTGTCGGCGTGCCGGCGGGTCAGGGTAATCTGGCCGGCCTTGAGACCGCCGGCCTTCACCAATCCGCGGGCGATGGCTGTGCCGATGTTGCCGGCTCCGATAATGGAAAGGGATTGGATCTTGGTCATGGTTTGCTCCGGTTTGGAATGGGAAGACCCCGGAGACGAGGCGCCTCCGGGGTCAGGGTATACTGGAAAACGGAACGGATTTCTAGCGGAACATCGCCTTGATCGTTCCCCATTCGCTTTCCGTGGCCGGAACGGGATCCGAGCACGCGGCGCCCCCGGCGGCATTCGGCCAACCGGGAGTCGCACAGCGCACGAAGAAGTCCGCATGGTTGTCGTCGGTGTCGTTGCCGTCGGGGTAACGGGAAATTCCCTCGAAAGCGTTGGCACCCGTATCGGACGGAGCGCCGGTACCCTCACCATAGCCCGCGGTTTCGCCCTCGTAGCTGACGGCGTCGGCAACGTTAAGGCCGTCATAGAGGACCACCGCGTCCGGGGCGCCGTTCTGGATCAGGTTGGTGTCGGGACTGATGTCGAGATCACAATTCGGAGTGGTTGCAGAGTTGCCGCAGACAACCAAAAATTCCCCGGCGCCAAGGCTGAAACCGGTCAAGGGGACCGATACATACTCGGTGACATTGGACCCGTTGATGAAGCTCAAACGGTAGTTGGTCAGGTCAACGGTCGCGTTTCCGGCGTTGTACAATTCGATAAATTCAGCAGTGTCGGTGCTGGGCTGGTCGTAATCGATCTCATTGATCACGATCTGGGCCGAGGCCGCGGTGCACAGCAGCAGCGAAAGCGCGGCCGCCATGGTGATTCGATAGCTCAATTTCATGGAAATCCTCCCCTTACAAAAATGTTGGTTGTTCCCGTCGAACCGGAAACTGAGGACACAGATTGTATCCTGGAATCCATTCTAGCATATCCTCGCCATTATATTTCAAAAATCCGGGGTTTGCCGGGTATTCCTGTTCCGGTTGCATGTATCTAACAGCCCTGGTTGAGGTTGCCGAAAAAAACGCCTCCGTTGTTTCCAGATAATGGAAACACCGGAGGCGGCTAGCGCAATTTTGGTGGAGGCGGCGGGAATCGAACCCGCGTCCGTAACCGGTTCTCCGGAGACGTCTACATGCTTAGTGATCTGTTATTTAACCTGTTGGGAGGCCAGATCACATGCCACCCGCCAGGCTAGTGCTCACTTAAATTTCGCCCCAAGGCCAGAGACCTGCCTTGAAACTATTCACCGAAAACGGCGCCCCATGAGATCAGTTCGGTGACCCCCCGACCCCGGGACGGGCTGCTAATTAAGCAGCCAGTGCGAAATTGTTTTCGTCACTTAATTGTTTTTCCACCGTTTAACGAGTTCCATGGAATCTCGGCATGCAGTCCTCGGTCCCCCGACCACGTCGAAGCCAGATCGCCCCCCACAAGAGGCAGTTCAGGACCGAACTCACCCCTCAATATACAACATTCCCGGGAAAGTTCCACGCGGGAAGATACTCAAGCCAGGATCCTGTCCAGGATCCCGATCAGCCGCTCGATCTCCTTAATGGTGTTGTAATGCACAAAACTCACCCGGACGACCCCGTCTTCGAGATCGAGGCCCAGGGCCTCGCACAGATGCCAGGCGTACATGTGGCCGTGGCGAATGGCCACCCCGGTGGCATCGATCGCCTCGGTGATTTCCCGGGAGGATTTGTCGGAGTGCACAAAACTGATGGTGCCGACGCGGGCCTTGCCGCCGCAGGACGGCCCGATCACCCGGACATCGGACCGACGGTTCAGGTACCCGAGGAGCTTGTTGATCAGGGGCTCCTCCAGGGCCTGCATCCTGTCGAAGGCCTGTTCCACGACCCCGCGATCACACGGCGCTTCGCCCGGGGTCCCGGTCAGGAATTTCAGATAGTCCCCGAGCCCCAGGAGTCCGGCGCAGCTCTCGTGGTTGGCGCCCCCGGGTTCGAACTTGTAGGGCAGGTCGCCGTTGGGAATGAAGAAGTGGTTGGGCCCCGTGAGTTCGGCCAGGGCCTCGGCCTTGCCGTACAGGACCGCCATGTGGGGGCCGTAGACCTTGTAGGTGGAGTAGACGTACCAGTCGACGTCCCAGGCCTGCACATCGATCGCCCGGTGCGGCGCGTAGGCCACCCCATCGGCCACCACGCGGGCGCCGGCGGCGTGGGCCAGGCGGACCACTTCGGGCAGATCGACGATTTTCCCCAGCAGGTTGGAAACATGCGGCAGGGCCACCAGGGCGGTCCGGCCATCCAGGAGTTCCTTCAGGTTTTCCAGGGGGCAGGTGAGACTTTCGGGGTCCAGCCGCCACCACACCGTCTCGACACCCAAGCGTTCCAGGCGTTTCCAGCAACCCAGATTGGCCTCGTGCCCCGTCTCGGCCAGGATGATGCGCTGACCGGGCTTGAGAATCCGGCCGTAACTTTCGGCCAAAATGTTCAGCAGGGCTGTTGAGGAAGGGCCCAGGATTGCCTGGCCGTCCCCCGCGTTCACCAGGGTCCGGGCGAAGGCGTGGGCCTCGTCGACCGTGGCGGTGCACAGTTGGGACAGGGGGTACCCCGCGCCCAACTGGACATATGTTTGGGTCAGATAACGGTGCATACGGTCCGCCACGAAACCGGGCACCTGGGAACCGCCGGCGTTTTCCAGGAAAACCGTGGTGCCGTCCAGGGCGGGAAACTGTTCACGCACCTGCTCATGCGTGGGGAGGGTCGGATCCGGAGACATGCAAATTCCTCTCGTTGGTGCGGGCCGGGTAGTGCGCGGTGGTCAATCCGGCAATCCCCGCCAAGAAATCCCTGACCGGATCAGGCGTCGAACACGCACGCCAGGATGGTGATGTCGTCCTCCGGTTCGCCGTCGGCGATGTCGCGAAGGAAGGACCGGACCGCCGCGACCATCTCCTCGGCGCCACCCTTCAGGTCCTTGACCGCGGGAATGAGATCCTCCGGATCCAGCGGGCCGCGGCTGGACACCGCCACGTCCAGGACGCCGTCGCTGAACAGGAGCAACCGGTCGCCTGGAAGCAGCCGGCGGACCTTGGACTCGTAGGTGAAATCCTCGAACATGCCCACGGGAATCCCGCCGGCTGAGAGGTAGTCGACCGATCCGTCGGTCCTGAAAAGAATACCGGGAGGATGCCCGGCGTTGACCGAGGTTATGGTCCCCTCTTCGGCGTCGATGATGGCCAGGATGAGGGTGGCGTATTCGCTGGGTTCGGTCTCGGCGGCCAGGGCGCGGTTCAGACGGGTGGCGATCTCCTCCGGCTCGAGGTCCTGATCCGCCAGGATATGGAGGCGGGCCCGCAGCCCGGACATCAGTATGGCGGCCGGCACCCCCTTGCCCGACACGTCGGCCACCGCCAGCAGGGCGCGCCCCTCCCCGAGTCGGAACACGTCCCAGTAGTCACCACCGATCGACCTGGCCGCCCGCAGGTAGCCGGCACAATCCCAGGGCCCAATGCGGGGAACATCCGCGGGGAAAAGCCCCGCCTGGATCCGGGCCGCCACCCCGAATTCGGCCTCGAGGTCCCGGCGTTCCAGCAGAAGGTAGCTGAGCATGATGTCGTAGGCGAAGAAGGGGACCGCCAAAGCGATGGCGACGATCACGGCGAGTTCGATCCCGGTCGGATTCTTCATGATCAGCGGTGTGAGGGCCACCGCCAAAATCCCGTAACCCAAGGTGGCCATAAGGAAGCGACGGCGGACTTTCGGTTCCAGCCACTTCACCGCCCCGACGCCCGTCAGACTGGCCTTCAGGGCGTCCTTGAGATATGTGCGGTTGAGGGCGATGAGGACGGGTCCTTCCCGGAAAAGATGCAGGCCATGCCGTTAGCGCCTGGCCAAAGACTAGCAAAACTAAATCGGCTCCGCACCTAGAACCCGCGCTGGTACTGGAGCGGCAGCGGCGGAGTGGCACCCAGTTCCAGGGCCGCGTGCAGGGGCCACTGGGGTCGGCGCAGGAATTCCCGCGCCATCAGGACCAGATCGGCCCGGCCGCTGCTGATGATTTCCTCCGCCTGGGCCGCCTCGGTGATCAGCCCGACGGCCCCCGTGGCGATGCCGGCGGCGGCGCGGATCCTCTCGGCGAAAGGAACCTGGAAGCCCGGGCCGACGGGGATGACCGCGTCGGGAACCGCCCCGCCGCTGGAGCAGTCGATCAGGTCCACCCCCAGCTTTTCCACTTCCCCCGCCAGGGCGATGGACTGATCGAGGTCCCAGCCCCCTTCGACCCAGTCGGTGGCCGATATCCTCAAGTAGAGGGGCAGCCGTTCCGGCCAGACCGCGCGCACGGCCGTGACGACCTCCTTCACCAGCCGGATGCGGTTCTCGAAACTTCCGCCATAACCATCGTCCCGCTTATTGCTCAAGGGCGACAGGAATTGGTGCAGCAGATATCCGTGGGCGGCATGGATCTCGATGATCTCGGCCCCCGCCCGCAGCATGCGTTCCGCGGCGGCGGCAAATGCCCTGACCACCTGATCGATTCCAGCGGGGTCCAGGGCCTTGGGCACAGGATATCCCTCTGCGAAAGCCAGGGGGCTGGGCCCGAAAATGTCCCGCCACCCTCCCTGGTCCGGACCCACGGGCCCGCCGCCGGTCCAGGGCGGTCTTGTGGAAGCCTTGCGGCCCGCGTGCGCCAGCTGGATGGCCGGCACGGCTCCCTGTTCCTTGATGAAGCGGAACACCCGGGCCAGCGGTTCGCTGTGGCCGTCCTCCCACACACCCAGATCGGCGGGGCTGATCCGGCCTTCGGGGACCACCGAGGCCGCTTCGGCCATCACCGCTCCGGCACCCCCGACCGCCCGGCTGCCCAGGTGGACCAGATGCCAATCGGTGGCGAACCCGTCGACACAGGAATACTGGCACATGGGCGAGACCATGATCCGGTTGCGCATTTCCACATCGCGTTGGCGCCATGGGCTGAAGAGTTGGATCGGCATTTCTTCCCTTTCGTTGGTTGACGCGCTCGGGATTCTGCATGATAGGTCAATTATAGGATATGGAGAAAGGCCTTCCGTGAACCCGCAAATATTCATGGGGAGTCCGCGACGAGAATTGGCCACCCCCGCCCCCTCATGGGTGCCGTCCTGCTGACGATGACCATTCCACGACGGTTTAGCCAGCAATGAGGTGGATGGGCCAGGACACGGGCCATTAGCCTTTTCCCATAGACCTCTTGACAGGAAGATCCGGGCTTCTAATCATTTCCCGGTGCCACTGTATCCCGAACAGGAGATGCGAGTTGTTGTTCAAACGAAGACGGCCCATGCGCAAAACAGTTGTCCTGTGGCCCCTGCTTACCCTGGCTGCCATGGCTGCCGCCCAAAGCCCCGACGAAGTCGCGGTCCTGGCTGCCGTCAGAAGCGGTGATTCGTCCCAACTGGCGGAGCTTCTCGCCTCGGGCGCCGGTCCGGATGTTCGCGACGCCGAATACATGAATGCCACCGCCCTTATGATCGCCGCCGAAAGGGACAACATTGACTGCGGCAGGCTCCTGCTCAACGCGGGGGCCGACCCCGATGCCCTCGACATCGCCGGGGACACCGCCTTGAACTGGGCCGCCTATTATGGGCATCTACCCACGGTTTTGATGTTGCTGGACGCGGGTGCCGATCCGGCCCTGACCGGCCATGGCAACACGCTTGAGATTGCCCTTCGCCGTGGACACGAGGCGCTGTTGGAACCCCTCGCCACCCGCCTGGGAATCCTCCAGCCAGTTTCCACCCTCGACCGCCCCGTCCTCGAGGCCTCCCGGTCCGGGAACGACCAGTTCCTGGGGACCTCGCTGGCTGCCGGCGGATCTCCCGATGCCAGGGACGAATACGGCCGACCGGCACTTCAACTGGCCGCGGCAGGTGGTCATCAGACGACGGTGTCCATCCTGCTGGAGGATGGAGCCGAAATCGACGCCATCGACCCCATCGGATTCACGGCCTTGATGGTGGCCGGCCGGGAAGCGTACACGGCGGTTTCCCTCGACCTCCTGATGGCCGGCGCCGATCCCGGTCACAAGGCGCTGCCGGTCGGGTTGTCCCTGACACCGCTGCACCTTGCCGCCATCGGGGGGGATATTGCCCTGGCTGAGGCGTTGCTCGAGTCGGGTGCGGACATCAACGCCCAGGGCGCCGCCGGCAACACGCCGGCCATCTGGGCCTTGGGCGAAGGAAGGATGGAGATGATCCTGGCCCTGCTCGATCTGGGGGCCGACCCGGATGTGGTCAACCACGATGGAGACACCCTCCGCACCATGGCGCGGACCTGGGCCATCGAGCCGATTCTCGAGGTGCTGGACCGGCCCCGGGATTGAGAACCCCGACCCGACGCCGGGATTGCTACTTTCCGGTCACCAGCAGTTTCATGTAGTCCCCCACGTCCGCGATCCGGTCGAAGCCCCAGGTGGCCTCGATGATCTCGTCCTGACGCGCGGTGTCGATCACGGCCTTGCTGTTGGCCCGGAATTTCGCGATCAGCTCGTCGTCGCTGAGCGGGTTCTGCGGACTGCCCTTGGCGTGGTCCACGGTCTCGACGAACTCGCGGCCGTCATTGGTCGTGATGGTCGCGATGGCGCGCTTGACCGCGGGGAACAACCCGTCGATCTCGTCGTTGGCCACCACCTTGATCTTGCCCAGCAGCATGCGGATCCGGGGGTCGAAAAGCTTCTCCTGTTCGAAGCTGTTCGGGTAGACCCCGCCGTCGGCCGCCACGGCCGCCAGGCAGTAGGGCAGGCTGTGGTCCGCCGTTTCCTTGGTCTGGGGATCGTACTTGCTGGCGTCGCTCAGGATGTCGGCGCCACGGGCGGTGGTCTGGATGTGGATCCCGGCCAGGTCCTCGGCGACCAGCCCGTTCTTCTGCATGATGTTCAGCACCGCGGACATGGGCTGATGCGTCAGGGCCTCGGTGGGGAAGGCCTTGTAGCCGCAGTCGGTGATGATGAACTTCTCCCCCAGACCGTCCAGGAGGATCTCCGGTTTCAGCTCCACGTTGTGGATCACGTGCTGGAACCCTTCCTTGCCTTCGATCACTTCCACCGGCCCGCCGTAACCCTCGGCGGCCATCTGCGCGGCCAGAACCCCGGCCTGGGTGGCCAGCGGGTCGGCCGTGTTCTTCATGTTGGTCAGATGCCCGGCCACGACCCCGCCCAGGGTGAAGTGGCTGCTGCCGCTGATGCCCGCCGCGGCGACCATCTGGTCGTGGTCCAGGCCATAGATGCGGCCGGCCACGAAGGGACTGACGAACTGGGTCAAGGTGGCGTGATGCCAGCCCACTTCGCGCACCCCCGGGAAACAGGCCAGGCACCAGCGCATTTCGAGCTCGTAGGCGATCATGATGGCGACCAGGGCCTCGGCGCCCCCCTTCTTCATCGCCTCGGCCGGGGACACGGCCCCGAAAATGATGTCCGAAGGATGACTGGGATCCTGTTCCCAGTAGATGTCGTTGTAGTCGAAGGCCCGCACCAGGAGGCTGTTCATCAGGGCGGCGTTGGCGGCATTGGTCCGGGTGCCGGTGCCGATCAGGGTCGCCTCGGGGGTCCCGCCCAGCTTGCCGATGAAGCGGTACATGGCGGCCATGTCGCTGTTGGGAACCGCGGCCAGGGCGCAACCGACGCTGTCGAGCAGGAACCGCTTGGCTTCCTTGATCGAAACGGCGGGGATATCCTCGAACCGTAGATTGATGGCGAAGTCGGCCATCCTGCGGGTGATGCTGCTCATCGTTTCCTCCTGCCGGACCCCTGGTCCGGGTCCGGGTCCTGGTTCAACTCAATCGGTGACGGTCTTGAAGACGGCGCAAAAATCCTCGTCCCCCAGACCGTCGGACAGCGCCCGTTCGAAGGTCCGGTTGGCGGCCTTGGCCGACGGCAGGGACTGCCCGAGAATATCGCCCAATTCGACGGCCAGGCGCAAATCCTTTTGCATGTGCTTAAGGGGAAAGGCCGGCCGGAAGTCACCCTGCCCGATCAGGGCGCCCTTGATGGCGAACATGGGATTGGCCAGGGCGCCCGCGGCCAGCACGTCCAGGATGCCCGCGCTTTCCAGACCGCCCTTGCGCCCCAGGGCCAGTCCTTCGCAGAAGGACGTCATCATGCCGGCCATGATCATGTTGACCACCAGTTTCATCCGGGCGCCACGCCCCACTTCGCCGAGGAAAACGCGTTTTTTGCCCATGACGTCCAACTGGGGACTGACCAGATTGTACAGGCTTTCGTCACCCGCGGCCAGGATGACCAGGGTGCCGTCCTCGGCAGGCTTGCGGGTACCGGACACCGGGGCTTCGAGGAAACGCCCGCCCGCCTTGGCCACGGCCTCGGCGATCCGACTGCTGGTCACCTCATCCACGGTGGACATGTCCACGTAGCCCTTGCCCGAGGACGTCCCCTCCAACACCCCGCCTTCGCCGAAAACAACCGCCAGTGCCGCCTCGGGATCCGCCAGCATGGCAAAGGTGACGTCGGTTTCCTCGACCACCTGACGCGGGGACGAGGCCTCGAAGGCGCCCAGCTCCAGCAGGGGCCCGCACTTTTCCGCCGTCCGGTTCCATATCACCAGCTCATGACCGGCCTTGATGAGATTGGCGGCCATGGGCGAGCCCATGATGCCGAGTCCCAGAAATCCGAATCGCACCATGATTCCCTCCTCGGGCTAATGGAAGCGGGGCGGCACCTGGCCGCCCCGCTCAACGGCGGGACCAACCCGCCATCCTGACTAGGAACTAGACAACGCCCTGATCCAGCATCGAGTCGGCGACCTTCAGGAAGCCGGCGATGTTGGCGCCATTGACGTAGTTGCCCGGGGTGCCGAATTCTTCCGCGGCGCCGGAGGCGGCACTGTGGATGTCCTTCATGATCCGGAACAGCTTCTGGTCGACCTCTTCGCGGGTCCAGCCGTAACGCAGGCTGTTCTGGCTCATTTCGAGACCGGAAACAGCCACGCCGCCGGCATTGGCGGCCTTGCCGGGACCATAGAGGATCTTGGCGTCGATGAACTGCTCCACACCTTCGGGAACGGTCGGCATGTTGGCGCCCTCGCTGACCACGTAGACGCCGTTGTTCAGCAGGTGCTTGGCGTCGACGGCGTTGATCTCGTTCTGGGTGGCGCTGGGGAAGGCGCAGTCGGCCTTGTGGTTCCACAGCGGGTTGTGGTCCAGATCGTGATCGACCGGGGTGTAGACCGCAGACTTGAACTTGTCCGCGTATTCCTTGATGCGGCCGCGCTTGACGTTCTTGAGGTCCATGATGAAGGCCAGCTTCTCGCGGTCGAGGCCGGCTTCGTCATAGATGTAGCCGCCGCTGTCGCTGGCGGTCAGGGGCTTGGCGCCCAGGTCCAGCAGTTTCTCGGCGGTGTACTGGAACACGTTGCCGGATCCGGAAACAAGGGCGGTCTTGCCCTCGAGGGTTTCCCCGCGGGTCTCGAGCATGTTCGCCGCGAAGTAGACCGCGCCGTAGCCGGTGGCCTCGGGGCGAATGAGGCTTCCGCCCCAGTTGAGGCCCTTGCCGGTCAGGACGCCGACGAACTCATTGCGAAGTTTCTTGTACTGGCCGAACAGGAAACCGATTTCCCGGCCGCCCACGCCGATGTCGCCGGCGGGCACGTCGGTGTTGGCGCCGATGTGGCGGAACAGTTCGCTCATGAAGGCCTGGCAGAAGCGCATCACTTCGAGATCGCTCTTGCCCTTGGGATCGAAATCGGAGCCGCCCTTGCCGCCGCCCATGGGCAGCGTGGTCAGGCTGTTCTTCCAGACCTGCTCGAAGGCCAGGAACTTGAGGATGCCCAGGTTCACGCTGGGGTGGAAACGCAGGCCGCCCTTGTAGGGACCGATGGCGCTGCTCATCTCGATGCGGAAGCCCTTGTTGACCTGGACTTCGCCCTTGTCGTCGACCCAGGGAACCCGGAACATCAAGACGCGCTCGGGCTCGACGCTGCGCTCAAGGATCTTGGCCTTGCGGTATTCCGGACGCTTGTCCAGAACGGGCCAGATGGACTCGACGACTTCTTCCACCGCCTGATGGAACTCCACTTCCGCGGGATTCTTGGCGATGACCTTTTCCATGAAGGCAGCAACGTTCTGAGCCATTTCGGTTTCTCCTTGTTGGCTGAACCGGTTGTCAGGTCCGGACCTTGCGGCCGGGAACCTATTTGCCCCAAAAACATGGAAATCGGCGCAGGGAGGCGCAAGGAAATTCCCGGCCCTGTCGGTCTTTTGTTGAGGGATTAACAGATACACCTAGAGTATGACCTTGCAAGCTGTTGCAGACATTCGGATTGGACCGGAAGCGGGCCTGCGGGCATCCTGCCGGACACGCGGCGGGGCAGGCAGGCCCATGGGTTTTCCAGGCGGAATTGCCTTTCCCGGAACACCCACTATTTTGGAGGAGCTTCCGCTTCCATGAGCTTGATTTCCGCCAGGCGATAAGCCAATGCCCCCACGAGGATGGCTCCCGTCCAGACCGCCGCCGTCGCCCCCGGCCCCGCACCACCAATCTCCCTGAAACGTCCCATCCAGAACCCGGCCACGATCCACTCCTGGGACAAGCCCTTCATGAAGACGACGTAGCCCAGGATATGCAGCGCCATGAGGCCACCCATCAGCGCCCAGAAGACAAACTTGGCCTTTCGGATCGTGATCCCCGGCTTGAAGGTTCCGAAATAAAAGGTGTAGACCAACATCAGCAACGAGAATTCCGCACCGGCCCAGATCGGGAATACCGGACCGGATTCCAACGCGTGGGCCTGGGAATAATCGACGCGGATGGTCAGTCCCTCCGGGCCGACGATCGTCCGGCCATCGGCGTCCGTTTCAAGATAGCGGGAAATGATCTCTTCCGGTTCGAGGTCCAACCCGTACACCTCGCCCGCGGCGCGGCAGATCTGCCAGGCCACGAATTCCTCGCTGGCATCCACCGGCGTGGTGAAGGATGACCACAGGATTCCGGGCAAGCCCCGCAAGACGGGAACGGAAGCCGCGCGATGACTCTCTCCCCAGGGCGCGGTGATGATCCTCGGTCGGGAGGAAACAGAAAAATTCCAGACCTCGGGGGGGACCTTCAGACCGTAGTTGTCTTCCGCGTTTTCGAAGACGATTTCCTCGGCAGGTTCCGCGTGGATTTTCGCGATCACCTGGCCGGAAAGGTAACCGGCAAAGAAAACACCGGTGACCGGCAGGACCAACCAGCGCAGGAGTCGGCGGCGGTCCAGGGGCAAATGGTCCACCTTGTACAGGTTCTCCATGAAGTGGTTGCCCATCAGGAACAGGATGTACACCACCATGAAGAAGTTGATGAACCGCAGGTAGGGTTCGTCCAGTCCCATGATCCCGACGTCGCTCACCATCAAGGCAAAAAGCAAGACGAGAGGCCCCATGGCAATCCAGCTTTGCGGCCACTTGAACAGGGTGCGCAGGATCATCAGCCGTACCACCTGCGGCGAAGGATCGCTCGAGGTCCAGATGTCCGGTTCGCCGACTTCAGATCCTTCATGCGCCCGGATTCCCCCCATGTCCAGTGCTGGCGGAAGTCCCCTGGAAGTCCGGATGACCTGGACCAGGACGACCAGAAGAGGCAGCGCGGCCAGGTAGACCGGGAGGACCGCCGCCATGGCGAGCAACCCGCACGCGACCAGGATGACGACCGAACGGTGGCGCGGCCAACCGGAGGCGGCGGACAGCAGGACCTGGCTGGGACGCCACAACCCGATCAGGCAGGTGGCCGTCAGGCTGACCAGCATGGGCCTGAGAACAAGCCCCGCCAGGGCCCCAATCCCGATGATGGGGTGCCCGCTGAAGGCACTGATCAAAAACCCGAAACCCAGGAAAGCGATGGAGGTCACCAGGATGAGGAACTGGACAGCCAGACTCAGGGCGCCCAGGTGGGCCCACCACAGGGATCGCGCCGGAATAGGCAGGGAGGCCTCCCAGCTGCGGCAGCGGGTCGACGCCCGGCCCATCAGCAGGATCATCACCAGGGGTACCAGGAAGGCGAACTGGGCCACGACGGCACGCGATCCCTGGACAAGTTCAGGGGATTGGGTTCGGACCATCTGGAAAGCCAGGATGTTCAGGACCAGACTCACGGTAACGGCGGTGAACAGGATCGGCTTGGCCAGGTCGTGAAGAGCCGGATGCCTCAGAATGAGTCGAACCATCTTCATTCCCTCCCGGCCAGTTCGATGAACATCTCCTCGAGACCCAGCCTGCGGCACTGGATGTTGGCGATGCCAAGAGCCTGGCGCACCGCCTGACAACATGCTTCAGGTTCGAGTTCATAGACGGCGTGGAAGACTTCGCCGTGCCTGCGCGCGCACAGGCACGAGGGCAACGAAAGGAGTTGCTCTCCGTCAGCAAGATCCGCGGCGGGCACCAGGGCCAGGCTGTAGCCCTCCCGGATATCGTCCAGTTCGCTGTCGATCCATTTTTGGTGGTCATGGATCATGATCAGCCGGCTGGCCATGCGTTCGACGTCGCCCATGTAGTGGGAGGAAAACAGGATGGTGGTGCCCGTTTCATTCAGCAGCCGGATGGACGTTTCCAGGAACTGCCGCCGGGCGGCGGGATCGAGGCCGCCGGCCGGCTCATCGAGAATCAACAGTTCGGGCCGGTAGCTCACCGCGCACATCAAAGCCACCTGGCGGGCCTGGCCCCGGCTGAGGTCCTTGATTTTCCGGTCCGAAGGCAACTCGAATTTCCGAATGAGATCGTCAGCCATGTCCTCGTCCCACCCGGGAAACAGCTGGCGGTACATCCCCACGACCTCGTGCACCTTGAGGAACGGAGGAAGCTCCTGGGCTTCGGCCACGTACCCGATGCGGCGCTTGACGGCCACGGCGTTCGCGCGGGGCTCAAGGCCGAAAACGCGGACGGTCCCCTCACGGGGGGCCAACATACCCATCACCAGGCGGATCAGCGTGGTCTTGCCCGCACCGTTGCGCCCCAACAGGCCGATGACTTCACCCTGGTCGACGCTGAAGGAAATGCGGGACAGGACATCGCCACCGCCATAGCCCCGGCTCACGTTGTCGCATTGGAGGATATTCATCGTTAGTCCTTCCCCTGGTCCGTGTCATTTTCGGCCAACAGTTCACCGAACAGGGCCAAAGCCTCGTCCGGGTCTATTTCCAGCTGCCGCACCTGCGCGAGGGCGGGGCGAAGGGTTTCCCTGAGCTGCTCCAGCCTCCGGTCCTCGATTTCCCCCTGGCCAAGCTCCGCGACCACCAGGGATTTCCCGGGACGCCTTTCCAGGATTTCGTCATGGACCAGCAGATTGTAGGCTTTGCTAATTGTCATCGGATTGACCCCCAGGGGAACGGAAAGGCTGCGAATGGACGGCAGTTCGTCGCCGGGTTGGAGAACACCACTGGCGATGCTCAGCTTCACCTGATCCACCAGTTGCCGGAAGATGGGCACCCCGCTGCCGGGATCCACGTAGAAGATCATTTGGTCATCCTCCAGTGCGGGCTTTCTCGCCGCGATCGAACTGTTTGCCACCGGCCCCAGATTAAGGTGCATTGGTGCATATGTCAACTAATACACATAAAATTTGGAAATGTTGCCGAAAAAATGCCCGTGCAACCCAAAAAAATATTTTGTAGATTCCTGAAAATGTCCATCAACCCGAAAATCAGGAGGACAACATGGATTTTCATGAACTGCAAAAAACCCGCGTCGCCGACCTGCGGGAAATGATGAAGGAGCATCTCCCCAACGTCCAGGGCGTCATCGGCCTCAAAAAGGACGAACTGGTGGAGCACCTTGCCGAACACCTGGGCATCGAGAAGCCCCACAAGCATGTCGCGGCCGGCCTGGGCAAGCGCAAGATCAAGGCCGAAATCAAGGACCTCCGGCTCAAGCGCGATGCCGCCCTCGAGGCCCACGATTCCGCGGAATTGAAGAAGTATCGGCGGCTGATTCATCGGCGGAAGCGGCGGCTGCGGAGGATGATGGAGCTTTCCTGATCGCTTCGGGATGGTCCCTTCAGCAAAAAAACCGGATGTCCTCGGGCTTCGCCCTGCGGATTACCGGTTTTTTTGCTGAAGGGACCATCCCGAAGGGATCAGGAAAGTTCCAGCTTCCTAGCGGCGTTCGTTACCGCGTTGATCTTGGCGGCCAAGCCCCTTCCGCTTGTTACTTCCTCATCGGTTAAGTAAGTGACGTCCAGGATGTTTTCCACCCTCACGCCCGTGCGGGAATAGTTCATTTCGGTCAGGGCGCCGCTCCAGCCGCTGAACCACTGGTCCAGGAGGGCGCGCTGGGCGGCATCGCCGTTGAAGTGGACCAAAAGGTCGATGTCGCTTTCGCGGGTGGCGGTTCCGTTTTTCACCGACCCGTAGAGGTAGACCGCGGTCACCCCGAAAAAAGGCGCGTCCATGGCGCGGACCATGCGTTCGGCCATCCGGAATCGCCAGCGCCAGAACTGCAGGGGCTCGTGGTCGGTGGCGGGACCGTGGCCCCTGTAGGTTGATTTTTCGTCCCCCGGCTCGTCCAGAATGGCGACAGCCTCATCCAGGTCCGCGTTCAACAGGACGCGCAGGATCCGTCCGGCGGTGACCGCCGGCACATCTATGACCCGGACACATTTTTCCAGGTGGGCGTATTCCGGCAGGAGGGTGGCCAGCAGATTCGGCGACCCGCGCAGGAATTCATCCTGGAAAACGACATCCTTTTCATCGGGATACAGCGGCAGGTACCGGATCTGGGCTTCGACCAGGTCCTGGAAAAAATGCGTCCCGAAGGAGAGATCGGGAACATAATTGCCCGTCCGGCGAGCCACCTCGATGAGCATGGCCGTGTTGTTGATGTCCGCGTAGGTGACATTCACCCCGAGTTTGAGATCCCCGCGGCTGCCCCAGCGTCCCGGCCCCATCAGGATGAACTTGCGTTTGGGCAGCATCGAATTGAGGCGGCCCACGGCACGAGCCACCTCCTTCATCAAATCGGGCGTGCCCAGTTGGCCGTATTCCTCGGGAGCCACGTACACGATGTGGCTGATTTCGGGCACCCACCCGTTGGAGACATATTTCCGGGCCGAAAAAATGATCCTTCCGGGCTCGATTCCCCGGGGAATGGGCGAAGGCGACGAGTCCCCGGTCATGGCCTGGGGACGGCACTGCAGCAGATAGAAGTCGGTGCCGTCGTGGGCGAATTCGATATCCACGGGGTTGCCCAGGTATCCGGCCAGGGTGGTCATGAGGACCCCGAGGCGGGCGATCATGTCGGTGTCCGAAAGCAGGCCTTCCAGGTCCGCAACCAGGTCGTCCTTGACCGGATCCATCATCATCCGGGAGGATTTCGCCAGGTGCCCGTCCCGGTAGACGGAAAAGACCTTCTCGACCAGGGGATAATCGGCTCCCGCCTCCCGCAGCAGGTCCTTCAACAGGACCGATTCGAACTGATTGGTCTCGAGGTTGATGACATCGGCCATGGTGGGACTGTAGCGCAGGACCTCGTCGGTGGTGACGCTGGAGCGCAATCCCGGTTGCCCGGGAACCGCCAGGATCGGGTAGTCGTCCCCCATCCGGTCGACCGCCCGCGTGCCGAGTCCGGGAACCAGGCGGATCAAACCGTCCTCCCTGCTGATGCGCGGCGACCAGCGGAATTCGTTCAGGCTGAACGCCACCCCCGCGTACGCGGGCAGCCACCAGCGACCCACGCGGCGCCCCACGACCTCCTGGATCAGGATTCCCATCTCCTCCACGAATTCGGTGAGCCCCCGCTCGCGCCGGTACTCGATGGGGTCGGGGCCCAGGACCGAGGCCCAGACCTCGGCCACCGCGTCCTGCAGGGCCTCGAGCCTTTCCTCGAAGCTGCCCTGGTTCGCCAGGAACAGGCTCTTGTACTTGCCGGAAAAGGCGGTCCCGAAGCGGTCCTCCAGCAGGCTCGAACTGCGGATGACCAGGGGCGTTTCCCCGAAATACTCGAGGGCCTTGCCCAGGCCTTCGAGAATCTCCGGAGGGAAGGTGCTGTTCTTGAAAAGCTGGATCATGTTTGGATATTCCCGGCGCACCTGGGAAATTTCCTTGAATTTCTGGTCCATGACGTCATCCAGTTCGTTGAGCTGGATGAAGTCCATGATACCGTCGGACAGGATGGACCAGGTGCGGGGCATCTTGACGACGCCGATCCCCTTTTCGGCCACGCTCGGCTGCTGCAGTATCCAGTGCGCCAGCAACAGACCGGCGGCCTTGCCCCCCAGTTTGCCATGGCTGCCGGTGGTCATGATGATCCGGTCCAGCAGCTCGTGGAAGTCGGTGATGCGGACCACTTCCTTGGCCACGTTGATGTAGTCCAACTGTTCGGTGAGGAACCGCTGGATCAGGGAGACACGCAGGCTCTTCAGGGTGCTGACGGTCAGGCCGCTGCGTCCCTTCAGCACGTCGTTGTAGCGCCGCACCGCTTCGGCGATTTCCGGCATGGTGCAGCGGGGATCACCCACCACGGTGCTGAAGAAGCTGGCCTTGTCCTCCAGGATCCATCTCTGGATGCGCTCGCAGATCTCGTCGTCACCCAGGAAATCGGAAGCCAGTTCGAAGGGGGCCCCGGACATCAGGGGCGACTCGTCCAGCTTGACGCGAGCCCCGGGAACATTGGTGGCGCGGGGTCCATGATCCGCGGTGGCGTCCTCCACCTCGGCCAGCATTTTCTGGGCATCGCCCAGGCCGATGGAGCACAGATGGTTGAGCATCTTGCGGGAAACCCGCAGGAACTGGTTCCCGTGGGTTTCCCGCATCTTGTCCAGCATGTCCCGCCAACCGGACACCGAATCCCCGAATTCCCCGCAGGGATCGCTGTTGTCCGGACCTGCCATCCCTAAACCCAGCCCCTGTCCCGGCAAGCGGCCGCGACCCGGTTGATGGCCACCACATAAGCGGCGTCCCTCATGTAGATCCTCTGCTTGCGGGCAAGTTCACTGATGGAGTGGTAGGCGCCTGTCATCTTCTTGTCCAGGCGGGCCAGGACGTCGTCCCGTTCCCAGAAGTAGTTCATGTTGCACTGGACCTGCTCGAAGTAGCTGCAGGTCACCCCGCCCGCGTTGGCCAGGAAATCGGGGATCATGAAGATGCCCCGCTCCTGGATGACGGCATCGGCATCGGGCGTGGTCGGGCCGTTGGCCCCCTCGGCGATGATCTTGACGTTGGCGTGGATGCGGCCCACGTTGGCCGCGGTGATCTGGTTCTCCAGGGCGCAGGGCAGCAGGATGTCGACGTCGAGGACGATCCAGTCGTCACCCGGCAGGACCTCGTAACCCAGGTCGGCCGCCTTCTTCTTGTCGATGCCGCCGAACCGGTCGGTGATGCCCTTCAGCTCGGCCAGGTCCACCCCGGTCTTCTTGTGGAAGGCGTAGGTCGTCTGATCCTCCTGGTCCCAGCTGGAACAGCAGACCACGGTTCCGCCCATCTGGGTGTAGAGGTCGATGGCGTACTGGGCCACGTTGCCGAAACCCTGCACGCTGGCCGTGGTGTTCTTCGCGTCCATCCCGAGTTCCCTGAGAGCTTCGCGCAGGCAGAAGACCACGCCGTAACCGGTGGCCTCGGTGCGTCCCAGGGAGCCGCCCATGCCCACGGGCTTGCCGGTGATCATTCCCGGATAGTGCCCGCCCGAGATCTTCTCGTATTCGTCGAGCATCCACAGCATGTGCTGGGGACTGGTCATGACGTCGGGCGCCGGCACGTCCTCCACCGGCCCGACGTTGCGGGCCAGCTGCCGCACCCATCCCCGGCAGATGCCCTCCTGCTCGCGGGCGCTGAGGTTGTGGGGATCGCAGATCACGCCGCCCTTGCCCCCGCCCAGGGGGATGTCGGCCACGGCGCATTTCCAGGTCATCCACATCGACAGGGCGCGCACCGTGTCGATGGTCTCCTGGGGATGGAAACGGATGCCCCCCTTGCTCGGGCCGCGCGCGTCGTTGTGCTGCACGCGGAAACCCTGGAACACCTTCACCGTACCGTCGTCCATGCGCACGGGAATGCTGAAATGGAATTCCCGCAACGGGCTGCGCAACAGGTCGCGGCTTCCCTGGTCCAGGCCGATCAGGTCGGCGATCTTGTCGAACTGGGTCCTGGCCATCTCGAACGGATTGAATGACGCGTCGTGGTTCATGGGAAACTATCCCCCTGTGGGATGGGCGTGATTGCCTGGTTTGAGGACCACGCCCTTGCGGGAGCGGCCATCGATCAGAACTGTCAGGGGTTCGGCGAGGCGGATGTGCCGCACGTAGTCCCCTTCACGATGCGCGGGCTGGGCGTCGAGCCAGTCCCAGTCGAGACGGCTTTCCCCCTTGCCCGCGTTCACGGTCAGATACCCGACCTGAAAGCTGGTCAGGTTCTGAAAGAAGTGGGTTCCCTGGCTCGGTGTCACCTTGAAATCGTCGAGGTCGGTTTCCACGATGACCCGGGCCCCGGAAATCTGGTCCCAACGGACCGGAATTCCAAGCCAGCGATCCGAGGAGCCCCATCTTCCCGGACCCAGCAGCAGGTAGGGAGCGGCCTCGCTCACCAGCTCACGGTTGAACTTCTGGATCTCCTGGGCGATGGCCTCGGTCGACCCGCGGTCGAAAGTCCCGCTGGAAACGTAGATGATGTCCTTGATCATGTCGTGACTGCCGTTGCCCAGGGCCACGTTGGTCGCCACCAGGGCATCATGGGAATCCAAAAGCGCTTCGGGGATATCGGGCGCCTCGTACCCCGCGGCCAGGGGACGGATCTGAAGGAAACCGAACTGGTGGGGATTCAGTTGGCCGTCTCCAAGGACCACCGCGAACTCGATCTCGACTTCCGCGCTCATGGTGCGGCGCCCGAGTTCCAGCAGGAGTTTCAGGATTTCCGCCAGGGGGAACAGGTCCGATTTCAGGATGTGGGCGAAGGAAACCAGTCGGGTGCCCGGCCGATGGATCCCATCGTAGATGGCGTGATTCTCCGAAGAGTAGACCGACCCGATGGGTTCGAGCGTTCCGTGACGTTCGGCGTCCGCCAGGTCCAGAAGCGCCAGGTTGAAGTCGTCGCGATCGGTGGGATAGGCCTCGGGCTTGCTGACGTCCACGGCGAAAAATGCCCGCTGGCTTCCCTTGAGCCAGTCGTCGACGGTGCCGAACTGGGGCAGCACCTGGGGCATGGCCGGGCTGAACCGCAGCGACTGCCCCCCTTCGACGACCATCCTGCCCAGACCCAGAACCACGGCGGCCACCCCGTCGCGGGGATTCATGCCGGCAGCGGGATAGAAATTCGAGGAATGGGCCACCCCGGAAAAATGGGGATAGTCGTAGTTCTCGTACTGTTGGCCCACCATCTGCTGGATGATGACGGCCATCTTCTCCTCTTCGATGCGGTTGCTGGTCGCCTCGATATACCCCTTGGCCGCCCGGGAATAGGCGGAGGCGTAAACCAATTTGATGGCATCGCAAAGCTGGTCCAGCCGCACCCGCAGATCCGGGTGGTTGTTGGCCAGCATGTAGGTGGCGTAGACCCCGGCGAACGGTTGGAACTGGCTGTCCTCCAGCAGGCTGGAGGACCTCACGGCCAAGGGGTACCGGATCTGGTCGAGGAAGGTCTCCAGGTCGCCGTAGATCTCCTCGGGAAGCTTGGCCTCCAGGAATTTGTTGACGATTTCCTCGTCGCGGGCATCCCCCAGGGCCGCTTCCCGAAGCCCGCCCTGGGACATGAATTCATCGAAGACGTTGGTCCCCACCACCGCGGTGGGCGGCACGTGGATCTGGGTGCCGGAAAACCGGTTGTTCATGCCATAGCGGTAGAGGATCGAATTCATGAAAGCCAGGCCCCGGCCCTTGCCGCCCAGCGAGCCGCCGCCAATACGGACAAAGGCACTCGTGGTGTCGAAATGGCGCCGGGAAAAGTCGGCCACCACCCCCTGCTTGCTCTCGGTCCGGAACTGGCTGATGGTATAAACCAGGTATTCGCGCAGGTCCTCCTGGTTCCTGAACTCCGACACCTTGCGCGGGCGGATCTTGGCCGCCAGTCCGAACTCCGTCCGCGCCCGCAGCCAGTTGGAGAAGTGGTCGTTCTCGGCATGGTTGCTGATCGACTCGACCGGCACCGTCCTCAGCAGACGGATCAGGGACTTCAGGTCGGAGGCGCGGGCGATTTCGCGACCGTCGGGCATGCGGAACACGAAATCCCCGAACCCGAAATAATCCAGCATGAACTGGCGCAGTTCCTTGAGCAGGTTGCGGGAGTTCTTGTGGATGAAACCGGCCCCCACCGCCCGGGCGGCATCCTCCAGGTCGGTGTTGGTCGACTGCAGCACCGCCGGCGTGTTCGGATCCAGTTCCTTGACACGCTTGATGAACTCCACCCCGGCGTCTCCCCTCTCCTCCCCGTTCCAGGGAAAGCGGCCGTCGGAGATGACGCCCAGCAGGGAATCCTTGTAGCTCTCGTAGTACGCCCACGCATCCTCGTAGGTGGTGGCCAGCAGGATCTTGGGCCGGGCCCGCAGGCGCAGCAAACGGTGACTGAGGTTGATCCCCTCGACCATCAGCGACTGGGTCTGCTCCAGCACCTCGGTGTAGAGGGTGGGCAGGTAGGAGGAGTAGAACCGGACCGAGTCCTCGATCAGCAGGATGCACCGCACGTCACCGTAATGCGTGTCGTGCCCCACGTTCAGGTAGTCCTCGCAGTACTTGATGATGGCCAGCAGCAGGCGGACGTCACCGGTCCACAGGAAATACCGGTCGATGTAGCATTTGCTGTCGCGCTCGCGCAGGTGTTTCAGTTCCCGGGGATTGAAAGCCAGGTTGAAGACCGGCAATTCGCGGTCGTTCTTCTTCAGTTCGCAGGCCAGTTCGGTCGCTTCCATGTCGCCCAGGCGGGACATGGTGATCACCATGTCGAAGCGCCGGACGGCCGTCAGCTTCAGGGCCTCCTCGCCGTTCGAGGCGCGGGTCACGTGGGGCGGGAAGCTGAGGTTGAGTTCGCGGTACTCGCTCATCAGCAGTTCGGTCAGCTGGCCGCCTTCCTCGAGGGTGAAGGCGTCGTACATGCTGGCCACCAGCAGGATCTCCTGGACGCGATGGGGCATCAGGTGCTGGAAACCCGTGAACTGGCCGCCGCCTCGCAGGGGGGCCGCATTGTTTTGGGATGGTGTCATTCCCGAAGGCTAAATCATCGGGGACCGTTGGGCCAGAATTATCAGTTGGAAGAGTTAATGTCTCAGAAGCCCAGGGAGAAGCCCAGGGTCACCGTTGGACGGCTTTTCCCGCCGTCCGCTCCCGGTTGCTCCAGTTCATGCAGCGCCGGCACCAGATAACCCACAAAGGCACCCATGGCCGCCCCGGCCAGGATGTCCGTGGGATAGTGCCTGCCCGCGGCATACCGCAGGTAGCCGGTCGTGGCCGCCGCCGCCATGCATCCCCCCCAGACCCAGCCCCGGGCCTCCGAGTCCGGGTACAGCTTTTCGAAGACGCTGGCCAGAAACACCATGGAGGCGAAGGCTGACGAGGTGTGGCCGGAATAGAACGACCAGCGGGCGTCGACCTTCGTTTTCATGCTCAGGGGGATATCCGGATCGTCATTGTACACGTAGGGCCGCGTCCGGGTGACCAGGTTCTTGACCAGGTAGGTCAGCCCCCCCTGGAGAGCCATGGTCTCCAGGTACATGGCGCCCAGGGTCCAGGGCTGGCGCTCGCCCTGGTTGGTCAACAGCAGTCCCAGCGGCGCGACGGCTGTCGTGTACAGCATGATGTCGCTGGCCTTGGCGGCACCCGGCGACCACCTGCGGGTGGCGCCGCGGTCGAACCAGTTGACCGAAGCGGGATCAAGGTCCGCGATCTCCGCGGGGGTCAGGGGTTCCAATCCCTGCCGTGCCCAAAAGCCCAGGCCGAATAATGCCGCCGAGCCACCGATCACCGTGGCCTCGGTGGCACCATCCAGTTCGTAGGGGAATTCGTCAGCCGCACCGGCGGACCCCGGACCTAAAACGGTGACGAAAATGACGAAGAGCCACACCGCCCCTCCGGGGCTCAGCTTCATGGTGGGCACTCATCGGAAACGGGGAGGTTGACGATGATCCTGAAGGAGGATGAATCCGGGTACTCAAAGGGGTATACGTGGGGGTCGTAAATCTCCCACATCTGGAAATGGCGCAGGAAGGAGGGGTTCCACTCGAAGGCCGTGGTGTCGGCATAAGCACTGTAGACGGCTTCGGCAATCTGGTCCGCCTCATCTCCCTCGGTGCGGATCTGCCCACCCGGGGCGAACGGATGAGGGAAATCGAGGGGAAATTTGAGCAGCCCCCGCGCCAGATCGAACAGGTTCGGGTCCCATAAATCGACCCGTCCGTCAGGAACACGCCCCCCGTGGGGGTCGCCCCGGTCCAGGCCGAAAATACGGATGTAGTCCAACCCGTTCTCATCCTGCTTGAAGTGGTTGCCCCCGGGTTGGTTCCGCTCGATGCGCAGGGCGAACCCCGTCGGGTCAATATTATTCCCGCCCAGGGAATAGATGTTCCGCAGCACGTAGTCGAAAGAATGGGGCTCTTCCTGCCAAACGGGGGCCTTCAGCAGTTTCATCCGGTAATACATCTCCCCCTGCCCGCCGGGCAAGGTCTGCTCCGGTTGGTCGATGCCCGGGAAATCGCCCACCCGGGACTCCGTCCCGTCGGCCTTCCTGACGGAATAAACGACCGCGAGGACGTCCCTAGCCAGGTACTGTTTGCCCAGGTCCACGGCCACGAACTGGTCAATGTCGTCCCGGTAGGGGTTCCAGGTGGTGATCTCCCTCCACACGCGCCCGTAAAGGTACGGATCATAGAAATCGATGCCGTCCCAGTTGCGGAAACCCAGGGAGTCCACGTACACCGCCACGTTGAGGATGTCCTGGCTGGTGGGTTCCCCCGGGGGCATCAGCTGGAAGATATGGACGGTTTCCTCGAGGATCCGGTCGCCGGGCACGCGCCCTCCCGGGATTTCCTTGCCGGGGAGGTCCAATTTGAAAAACCGGAAATTGAGATAGTCGGAAGCTTCAATGACGTATTCCAGAGGAGGGTCCTGAACCGAAGGGGCCACCGGATCCTCGGAGTCGCAGGCGGACAGGAACGCGAGGGCCAAAACAGGCATCACCAAGCCACGGGAATACCTCACGATATCTCCTTTGAATATATATGGATAATAAAAATACCAGACCAAAATGGGGAAGGCAAGTCCATCAGGTTCCCCGGTCAAAAATGAGGGAGGACTCCCGCAAAACCAGCAAAGCCCCGCCCAAAAGAGCGGGGCTTTGGCTGTGGGCCCGAAGGCCGGAACCTAGGCCTTGAACTCCACGCCCTGGGCCAGGTGCACTTCCCCGCCCCAGTTGATGGTGTTGGTCTGCCGGCGCATGTACATCTTCCACGCATCGGACCCGGACTCGCGCCCGCCGCCGGTTTCCTTCTCGCCGCCGAAGGCCCCGCCGATCTCGGCCCCGCTGGTGCCGATGTTGATGTTGGCGATCCCGCAGTCGCTGCCCAGGAAACTGAGGAAAGCCTCACCCTCGTTCACGCTGTCGGTGTAGATGGCGCTGCTCAGGCCCTGGGGCACGTCGTTGTGCAGCTTGAAGGCCTGCTCGATCTTCTTGTACTTCATCACGTACAGGATGGGCGCGAAGGTCTCGTCCTGGACGATCTGGGCCTTGTTCTCTATCTCGATGATGGTCGGCTGGACAAAGGTGGCCGCGCCGAAGGGCTTGAGCACCTTTCCGCCGTACAGGACCTTGCCGCCCTGCTCCTTCGCGGCCTTGATGGCGTTCTCGTAATCGGCGACCGCGCCTTCGTCGATCAGGGGCCCCATCAGGGTTCCGGGATCCAGCGGATTGCCGATCGCCACCCGCTTGTAGTTGTTGATCAGCTTCTTGACGAAGGTGTCGTAGACCTTCTCCTGGATGATCAGGCGGCGCGTCGAGGTGCAGCGCTGGCCGGCGGTTCCCACGGCGCCGAAGAAGGCGCTGGCCAGGGCGCCGGTGAGGTCCGCCTTGTCGCTGATGATGATGGCGTTGTTGCCGCCCAGCTCCAGGATCGAACGGCCCAGCCGCGCGCCCACGATGCCGCCGATCCGCTGGCCCATGCGGGTCGAACCCGTGGCGCTGATCAGGGGCACGTCGTGGTCGTTGACCAGCTTCTCGCCGATGGTCGACCCGCGGCCGATGGTCACGCAGCTGATCCCCTCGGGCAGGCCGTTGGCCTTGAAGACCTCGTTCACGATGTTCTGGCAGGCGATGGCGCACAGCGGGGTCTTGCTCGAGGGCTTCCACAGGCAGCTGTCACCGCAGACCCAGGCCAGGGCGGTGTTCCACGCCCACACCGCGACCGGAAAGTTGAAGGCGCTGATGACGCCCACGACACCCAGGGGGTGCCACTGCTCCATCATGCGGTGCTTGGGGCGCTCGCTCTGCAGGGTGGGGCCGCTCAGGTTGCGACTCAAACCGACGGCGAAGTCGCAGATGTCGATCATTTCCTGGACCTCGCCCAGACCCTCGGTGTAGATCTTGCCCATCTCCAGGCTGACCAGGGCACCCAGCATGTCCTTCTTGGCGCGCAGGGCCTCGCCCACCTGGCGAACCACTTCACCGCGCCGGGGGGCCGGCAGTTCCCGCCAGACCAGGAACGCCTTCTTGGCCTGCTTCATGACCTTGTCGTAATCCCTGGAACTGGCCTGTTCGATGCGGGCCAGAACCTCGCCCGTCGTCGGATTCTTCGAGACCAGGAAGTCGTTGCTGTCGGCGAACCATTCGCCGCCGACATTGGCGCCCTTCATCCTGGCGCTCAGCCCCAGAGCCCGGAAGATCTGGTTCTTCGTCACGAGTTGCGGTGTCTTCTTGGCCATGGCCGGTCCCTTCTTCCCCGGGGTCGCCCCCGCTCAGTAAACGGTTATTTCTTCAGCACAAACGATGTTCAGTTTCTCGAGTTCATCGAGAACCGGATTGTAGATTTCCGGATGAACCGGCCGCAGCACGCCCCGCAGGGAGATCCGTCCTTCGAGGATCATCTCGGCCGCGATGGCCGCGGGCAGGGACACGGTGCGCGACATGGAGGTGTCGCCGTAACGCACCCCGAAATCGACCAGGGTCGAGGTCAGGCGTTCGTAATGGTCATCGCCCGGGAACCAGGCCTTGAATTCGTGGAAGAGCACGACCATGTCCCGCTCGCCGGGTGAATAGGACAGCTTCTCCATCATGATCTCGCCCAGGGCTTCCAGAGGGGAAATACGGTCCCGCCCGATGGGGTGTCGCGAAAACATGCCCAGCCAGTGGAGGTTCCAGGGGGGCAGGCAGTCCGCCGGCCGTCCCATGCGATTGGCCGCCACGACCCGCAGGTCCTCATCGGGACCGGCACCCAGCAGGTCCCGCATGAAATCCGCGTAGGTCATCCCCTTGCAGTCCCGGGGCGTTTCGTCAAGCAGACCGATTTTCACGAAACTGTACATGGTTTCGCACCAGCCGATGTAACGCAGCGTGCCGCGGAAGATCGAACGGGCCTCATCCCCTAGCTGGTAGATGTCCCGGTACTTCAGGGAATCCCGGTTGGGATAGGCCTCGAAGTCCCCCGCGCCCGGCACGTTCAAGATCCGCATGTTCCGGAAAAGGCGCTCGGGCGAGACTTCCACGATGTGGTTGTCCCGCCAGTAACGGGCCCCGTTGCGACTGGCCAGCAGCACCGACCGCGGCGCCCAGGAGAACTTGTAGCCGAAGGGGTTGTCGTTCGCCTCGGGCGCGGGCAGGCCCCCGCAGTAGGAGCCGAAGTGACGGATTTTCCCGCCGCGTTCGTGCACGTCATCGATGATGCGCATGGCCGACATGTGGTCGATGCCGGGGTCCAGGCCGATCTCGTTAAGGAAGATCAGGCCGCGCTTTTTGGCCTCGTCATCGAGGGATTCCATTTCCTCGGACACGTACGAGGCGGTCACCAGATGTTTTCCCTGCTCAAGGCAGTGACGGGCCACCAGCGGATGGTAGGTGAAGGGAACCAGGCTGATGACAAGATCATGGCCGCCCACCAGGCCAGCCAGGGAGGCCTCGTCCGCCAGGTCCAGTTTCAGGGCGGTACTGTCGGGATCGTCACCGACCAGTTTGATCGCGTCTTCCAGGACCAGGCTGGTCACCGTCAGTCCGTGTTCGCGCTCCTGCAGGTACCTGATCAGGGGACCGGCAACCATACCGGCGCCCAATACGAGAATTTTCGCCAACCTAGGTCCCTTCCGGCCGCGGTGCGGCCTCTTAGCCGCGGGCCTTGTCCAAGGCGTCCCGCAGATAGCGATAGTTGGGAGTCAATTCACCGCGATGGGTGATGACCGCTTTTTTCAGGTGGGGCGGCAAGTGCAGACCTTCGAATCCCGAGCTGAAATCGGCCTGCCCCAGGGCGGACACCATCCCGCTCAGGATGGCGCTGAAGTGTTCCGAGGATTCGCGTGGCAGTTCACAGGGAAGGTTATCCACCGCCATGATGACCGGCCCCACACCCTCGACTCCGTCGGTGACCTTGCCGGTGTGCGGGTCGTAAACGAAACAGGGCAGGTCCGGCATGGGCGCTTTGAGCGTCAGTTCGATACTGCCTTCGATGTCGCAGCTGATGTCACCGATGACCTTGAGCCGGGGGTTCTTGTCGGGCCCGTAGTGGGCGTTCGCCCACTTTTTGGTGACCAGGCGGGGGTATTTGTCCTCCCAGTAGATGGTATTCATCAGGACATCGAGATGCGGCAGGAATTTTTCGAATACGCCCCGATAGTTTGCGGGACGCTGGTAGTAGTCCTGCAGGACGAACTGGGCATCCCTGGAACGCGGCTCCACCATGTCCTCTTCCTTGAATATCACCTTGACCAGGGGACCGACCTCCGCGGCGGTCTTCGCGGCCGTCCCTTCGAGGTCATTCACCGAAATCTCGGTAACCGGAAGGCATTCAAGTATTTCCTGACATCCCCGAGCCACGTTGCCGTAACCCGCAAGGCCGATGATGATCGGGGCCCCATGCCCCCCGATGCCTTCGGCGACGAGGCGCTCGCCGATCTGGATGAGATGAT
>Ga0210065_1000009_pt1 | contig 79169 bp, 79 predicted proteins | sample Muzzi_PWB_D1_FD_185533 | JGI IMG/M metagenome (GOLD analysis project Ga0210065, IMG submission 185533) | Wetland microbial communities from San Francisco Bay, California, USA, that impact long-term carbon sequestration - Muzzi_PWB_D1 (SPAdes) | ecosystem: Environmental > Aquatic > Marine >... | reverse complement strand
CATGCCATGGAGGTCGGACCACTGGCGCGTGTGCTGATGCTGTACGCCACGGGTAACGAGCAGGCGAAAGAACTGGTCAACATGACACTGAGTACACTGGATGTCCCGGTGGATGCACTGTTTTCAACGCTGGGTCGCACCGCGGCACGCGGTCTCGAGACCAAGATTATCGGTGACATGATGCAGACCTGGAATAACAACCTGGTGGCGAACATCAAGGCCGGTGATACCAAGACACATAATGATGGACTCTGGGATCCATCAACGTGGCCGCAGCAGGCGAAGGGTGTGGGCTTTATGGAAGCGCCGCGTGGCGCCCTGGCGCACTGGATCGTGATTGAGGACGGTATAATCAAGAACTACCAGGCGGTGGTACCGAGTACCTGGAATGCCGGGCCGCGTGACCAGAATGGCCAGCCGGGTGCCTACGAGGCGGCGCTGCAGGACAACCATACGCTGGTTGATCCACAACAACCCATCGAGATCCTGCGCACCATCCACAGCTTTGATCCCTGCATTGCCTGTGCAGTGCACGTGACCGACCCGGAGGGTGAGGAGCTGATCAAGGTGAAGGTACGTTAATACGCCTGAATAATCTGTTTTTGAATCTGTCTTTAAAGAAACCGGAGTACACATTATGCAATTGAAAACCCTGTCAGCGCTGTTGCTGGCGCCAATTATTCTGCTGCTTTCTCCTCTGGTGCTGGCGCACTCCGGTGCCGGACACACGGCCGGACTGGCCGATGGCTTTATGCACCCGGCGACCGGTCTGGACCACCTGCTGATTGCCATAGCCGCCGGTTTCTGGGCAGGTCGGTCCGGTGATCACGGCGTAACGGATGTGCTGTATTTTCTGCTGCTGTTCCTGATTGGCATCCTGATGGGAACCTGCTGCCTGCTGTTCCCGTTGCTGCAGCTGCCAACTATCCTGATCGTGTTGCTGACGGCGGGTTTTGTTGCGGCCAGCATTGCAGCACCACGTTATTTCGCCTACATCTTCTTTGGCGGATTCGCCCTTTATCATGGTATGGTTCACATGCTTGAGATGCCGGCACCGCTTACAGCTACGGCTTATGTCATTGGCCTGTTTTTCTCAACCGGGTTGTTAATGATGCTCGGTCTTATCCTGCGGCAGGTGGTGGTGACTCGCAAGCCACATTCAGAGACTACACAATAACCCGGTTTTACCGGCGAGGGATTCCACTATGAGTGACAACACATGCACCGATATGGACGTCAGCGCGGCGGCTATCAAGGCATCTCCCCTGGGCGATGAACTCAGCGATACGCAGTGCGAACTGCTGGCAAGTGTCATGACGGCCTGCGGAATCAGGGACCAGGGTTTCCTTATCGAGGAAGACCAGAAGGATGATTGCCTGCATGTCCTGACGAAGGGGAATATGGAGGTTGTCTCGCATGCCGCGGGTGGTGAGATGGTTGGACTGCAGATTCTGCGTGCCGGTGACATTCTCGGGGAGCTGGGTTTTCTGGACGGCGTGGAACATTCTGCCGGCGTGCGTGCGATGGGTAACTGCGAGCTGTTGCGGCTGGACCGCGCCAGCTTCGAGAGCCTGCTGGAGAAAGACCCGGATCTCGTCTACAAGGTCATGCGTGCCATTGTGCGTACCGTGCACCGCATCCTGCGCAACATGAATTTCCAGCAGGTCGAACTGACCAATTACATTGCCAAGATGAACGGGCGTTACTAGTATCGTATTAACCCGATAAGACCGGCTTTTTGCCACGGAAGCACACGGAAATAACCAGATTAATCATCACCTCCCGGTAATGATATTTGAGCATTCGTGTGCTCCAGCGACTGGCAGGTATCCTGCCGGTATAGATCCTCGCGGCAGGTTCTTTCCCCCCGGCATCCCGTATGCCTGATTCCGAACAGCGAGTGTGGCATGCTGGTGCTGCTATCCTGAATCTCGGTTTCCGACCGTTCTTTGCCGGTGCCGCAATATTTTCGCTGTTGTCCATGCTCGCCTGGATGGGTGTGTATGTGCTCGGCTGGCGCTGGCAACCGGCCCTGCCGGGATCGATCTGGCATGCCCACGAGATGGTCTACGGCTATGGTATGGCGGTCATCGCCGGCTTTCTGTTGACAGCCGTGCGCAACTGGACCGGCGTGCAGACCTTGTACGGAATTCCCCTGTTGCTGCTGTTTCTGCTCTGGCTGGTCGCGCGCCTGCTGCTGGTCGGCGGTGGCGGGTTACTGACCTGGGCCGCACTGGCTGACGGGCTGTTTGATCTCCTGCTGGTGGCTGCCCTTGCCTGGCCCATCTTCAAGGTTCGGCAGTTCAAACAGTTCGGCATTCTTTCAAAGGTGCTGCTGCTGATGCTGGCCAACGGGCTGTTCTACGCCGGGGTGCTGGAGATCTACCCCTGGGGTGTGCAGGCCGGTCTGTATTCGGGAGTGTACCTGATCATGGCGCTGATCTTTGCCATGTCCCGGCGGGTGATACCGTTCTTCATCGAGCGCGGGCTCGATCAGTCGGTCACGCTGATCAATCGTGGCTGGCTGGATGCGGCCAGCCTGTTCCTGTTTATCGGTTTCTGGCTAACGGACATCGCTGCGCCGGATTCGCTGCCGGTCGCGGTGCTTGCGGGGGTGCTGTGTGTCCTGCATGCCATCCGGCTGGCCGGCTGGTATGCGGCGGGCGTCCGGGGCCGGCCGCTGCTGTGGGTCCTGCTGCTGGCCTATGCGGCCTTGATCGTCGGATTTGCCCTCAAGGTGGCGGTCTACCTGTTCGCTATTTCACCGTTCCTGCCCTTGCATGCCTTTACCTATGGCGGCATCGGCCTGTTTACCATGGGCATGATGGCACGCGTGACGCTCGGGCATACCGGCAGAGATGTCCTCGAACCGCCGGCCCCGGTGTCATGGATGTTTGCCCTGCTGCTGGCCGGTAGCGTGGTCCGGGTCGTGTTGCCACTGCTTGATGCGCAACACTATGTCCTCTGGATCGGGTTGTCACAGCTATTATGGATCATGTCGTTTGCCCTGTTCATCAGGGTGTTTCTGCCCATGCTGTGGCGGCCGCGCACAGACGGCCGGTTTGGTTGATGGGTCCGGTCCTGTTATTTGTTAACAGGGTCGTCCTCCTCGTCATCGGCTGCCGCGTCTTCCCACTCATAGGTCTTCACAGCGGGTGCCGGGTCACGGTCGCGGAACAGGAACGCCGCCAGTATCCCGCAAATGGCACCGAAGAAATGAGTTTCATAGGAGATGCCCGGTTCCTGCGGGAAGATGCTCCAGATCATACCGCCAAAAAGAAAAAACACGATCATGGACAGTGCCACTGACAGCTTGTCGCCACGCAGGATGCCGGTGGTAAAGATAAAAAACATGATGCCGTGCGTCAGGCCACTGGCACCGATGTGATAGCTGTGGCGGGCAAATAACCAGGTGCCGAGACCGGAGCCGATCCAGACCAGCGCCAGCACGGGTCTGGCTGCACGCGGGTAACCGTACAGCAGGGCGCTGCCGAGCAGCAACAGAGCAAAGCTGTTGGAGACCAGGTGGCTCCAGGAGCCGTGGATCAGGGGCGCGAGCAGTATACCTGGCAAGCCTTGCAGTGCGCCCGGGTAGACGCCGAGTCGGTACAGTTTCAGTCCAGACAGGAGGCCGACGATGACAATGGCCCACAACAGCGCAATGAACGAGACGGTCACAAGAACGGAATGCTTCAGCCTGTTGTTCACGCGGATGTTGTTACACAGGTGCCTGACTGCAGTGGGCAGATAACGACCCTTACAGCTGCAGTGGCAGGCGTAATTCAGGTGCCGCCATCGTTCCCGCCGGAGTGCAGCAATGATCCTTCATAACTGAAGGGCAGGCGGCCCAGGCTGCCGGACAGGCTGAGATTGCCGCTTAATTTGTAATACATGTCCTGGTTCTGGCGCTGCTGTAATGTCCGGATCTGTTGGACGAATCCGAACAGCGTACTGACGCCGCTGAGCCCGATAACGGATTCTTCGTAGCGTGGTATCGTCACGCTGTCACTGCTGACGCCTTTAAGGAACGGTTGTCCATTAATCTCCAGGGTATAGCTCATGCCCGATATATTCAGATCATGGTCATTCGGGTTCTGTACGCGCAGCTTCAGGCGGTACTTTTGTTCCAGTGGTGTGATCTCCACCGGTTCGATCGAGATAATGGATAAATAGGGTGGCTCCGTGGTGGCGGGCAGGGTTGCGCAGCCGCCGAGCCAGAATGCCAGCACGGCCCAGCCGCCGATGAGCGACAGACGAAACAGAGATCTGTTCATGGTTCTTGCCCTGCCTTGAGCCGTGAGTCCGGTTGGAGGTTGGGGAATACGCATTGCTCATTCTCCGCCATCCATTGCCCGCGTAGCAAGTACGAATGGATGCGCCCGACAGGGCACTGCCGACGGCGATAGACTGGTCTATAATGTGGCTGACGTCTAGCGGGAGGCAGCAACCTTTGATGCTATCGATATGGAGACACCGCGCCAGCCCGACCATGGCCGCGCTTTCGTTACTGCTAGCGCTGGGTGGTTGCGCCAGTCCGGCCAAGCGGCCGCTGCTCTATCCCAACACCCATCTCAATCAGGTGGGTGAACAGGCGGCCCAGCAGGACATCAATGCCTGCATGGAACTTGCGCGTACCTCGAACGTTAATGAAGACAAGGACGGCGAGGTCGGGCGCAAAGCCGCGGGCGGTGCCGCTATAGGCGGGACCTCCGCGGCTGCCTGGGGACTGGTGCGTGGCGGCGGTGTGGGCAGTCGTGCCCTGGCCGGTGCAGCGGCCGGTGCGACAGCCGGTGCCGTCAGTGGTGGCCTGCAATCCACGGAGACCTCGCCGCTGTTCATGAATTTCGTCAACAAGTGCCTGTCGGACAAGGGCTACAGTGTGGTCGGCTGGCAATAGGCCCGTTATCGAGCCTGTGCCGACTTAAGCGGAGCACTTTACACGGCATGCGGAATTTTTTCTGGTATCGTCAGGCTTTTTATCATTCGAACAGTCAGTGCCAGACGGTGTTCAGGGGTCGCATCAGATGCAACTGAAAAGGGGTGAGCCATCGCTGACGGGTTTTGTATTTGCTGGCAGTCACCAGGTTTGCGCGCGCGGGCCCTTCAGGATAAACGCAATCAGGTCATGCTGTCATGCCTAGCCGTCTTGCCAGTCTGCTGATCGGCTTGCCGGGTGTGGCAGCGGACGAGCGGCCGGCGGCCCGGCACTGGGCGAGCCGTTTCGAATTGCCAATGATCATGCTGGCTTTCTGGATAATGATCGAGTGGTACCTGCGGGAAAAAGGCATTTACCCGGATGCTTTTGACCGCATCACCAACTGGATCATCTGGCTGTTTTTCGTGTTCGAAACGGCCGTGCTCACCTTCCTGGTGAAGAACAAGTGGCTTTATCTGCGCAGCAACTGGATGAACCTGCTGATTATTTGCGCGGGATTACCGCTGTTGTGGGGTGGCGGCGCCTATGCGGCTGCATTGCGATCGCTCAGGGTGCTGCTGATTTTTCCGTTGCTGCTGACCACCTCGTCTACCGTGCGCAAGGTGCTGGCGCGCAACCATCTGGGTACGACATTGCTGGTGGCGCTGGTGTTTACACTGATGTCGGGCCTGCTGATCTCCGGAATCGACCCGAGTATCGAGAATATCTGGGAAGGTATCTGGTGGGCCTGGGTAACAGTCGCGACGGTGGGGTACGGCGATGTCGTGCCGCAAACTGCCGCGGGCAAGGTGTTCGGGGCGGTCGTCATTATGTTTGGCGTGGGTTTTTTCTCGCTGCTAACCGCCAGTTTTTCAGCCTACTTTGTTTCGCGCGGCGAAGTGGAGATCGAAGCGGATGAAGCCGAGGAGATTTACCGCCTGAGGGATATCGAACGGCGTATTGAGTCCATGGAGCAAACACTGGCGCGAATTGAGGCAGGACTGAAGCAGGACCGGGAGGAAACATGACAGCTGGCCATTTCCCCCGGACTCCACTCAGGCATTCGATAGCCCGGTGCCGATAATCCCGCCCTGTTGACTGATCTCCATTGCCGACACCCTGATCCGCCGCGGAACAGGCGCCAGATCGTTCTGATCGAGCCTGTGGGTGGCGGTGGGATAAAGTCCTGATTGCTTCGTCATCCAATCGTCCTCGCTGCCTGACTGTGACTGGCGTGCGACATGTGCAGCGCTGAGCAGGTAAAGGTTCAGGCTACCGTGCGCTGCTTAAGATAGACTTAACGCACCAGGGCGTTCAGTTGCAGGTGCCTTTTCGTACCGTCACGGACATTCGGTTCGAGAGCCAGGGCATGCGTTCCGTGGCAGGCCACACCGAATCAGGGTATGGCTGATACGCGCAAGGTACGCCTGTTCCAGCCAATATGCGGCAGTGGCCTGAATGCGAACGATTAGCAATGCATTATCCACAAGAACTGTGGATAACTCTGTGGATGAATTGTTGTAAATCGCGCCAATCCCCTATCTTTCCTTGAGGGGTGTTAATTTGGTCAAATTTTATCCACAAGAATATATCTATATAAAACAGAAAATTAAGACTATTAGGAGATTATGATTTACTGTTTTTCCTGGTTCCGCCCGGCGAATAATACATCCGTACAAGCCTGTGCATAAGCGAAAGTACGTACGGGTATTTACTTACGTAGTGCCCGGTCAGCCCGCGGCGAGTCCAGGTAACTGAATGAGGTGACGCGCTGTTATTGTGATGGACACCCTGCATTCGAGAGAGTACCGAACAAATTGTTACCTTGGTGAAAGCACATGCCCATGTTGTTGTATTTAGTGATAATTCGTGTGTTGCCCGGTTACGGAATCAAGCAGGTCTGTCACAGGCGGGGTACATTATGACAGGTCCTGTATATCTGCATCAAGGTACGATTTCCCCTAAACTGTTAAGCCCTGCAGGTAAACCCCGACAAGGAGGCAGCTATGAATACCAGGCATGCAGAGGTCACCTTACATATCGATGAGGCGACCTCACATGAAGAGCGCGAGAATTTCCGTGATGTCCTGCTGGCCATGGAGGGTGTCATGGCGGCGTCCTGCCACGATGAGCGACCGCATTTGATGCTGATTGAATACAATCCGGCTGTCATCAATTCGATAGAGTTCGTGTCAGCGGCAAAAGTGCACGGATTGCATGCCGAGTTGATTGGCTTCTAGCCTCGCTGATTGCGCGACCAGGAAATACTCAAGGCAGAAAATTTTGCTGGTAGCGACTACTGCTGCCAGGGAACCAGTTCAACATCCATGCACAATTGCACCGTATCGCTGACGAAGAAACGGTAGCTGTTCATATCGAAACTTCTACGTTCAACCTGGCTCTTGCCCTGGAGCAGGATGCGTGCAGGCCGGTTGTCCGGGCCATCTTCAAGTGCCCGTACTGCGAGACTGAACGTAACTGGCTGGGTCACCCCGCGCAGGGTCAGATCACCATGGATGTGTCCCTCCGTAATATTTTGCCAGTGCGCGGTATGACCAACAAACAGGATGTCGGGGTAGTGGCTGGTATCCATGAATTCTTGCCCCTTCACCAGCGGCAGCAAAGAGGAGTCGTCTGACGACAGGCTGGCTGTATGGATGAGCAGCAGTGCCTGGCCGCGCTGTTGCGATAATGGAGGGAACACAAGGCCACCCACAATGTTGGTGAATTCACCCCGGAACTCTACTCCCGGGAAATGCCGTACGCAAAATCCGACCTTCGAGACAGTGGGATCGACCCGGTACAGGCGCCCGTTCCTCGCGGCTTCGCGCATGATCTTCAGTAATCCCGCATCAACCCGCCCACCTTCGAACGGGGCGCAGGGCTGCTCGGTCATGGCCGTTACGGGCAGCAGTACCAGTGTAAAAAAAAGCAGGATGACTCTTGGCATGACAGTTACAGGCACGCGGCAGCTACCTATTATTGATCGCATGGCCGTTGATAAGTTCAGCGCAATGCTTGTGATTGAACAACCGGCGCTGCCCTGCTCAAGGAACGGTCGTCTCGCACCCTTGCGCTTGCTGTCTGGTAGTTATCAGTTTTTGAGGCTGCGAACCAGTGGATAGAGGTGCTCGGTTTCATCGAGTATGCGTTGCAGCACAATTTCGAATAAGGTCTCTGTATCGCTGAGAAACTGTGCATGCTCATTAATATGCAGGGTTGCCTTTTTCTGTGTCGGGCACCAGCGTTTGGTAAAGTCTTTCAGAATACGCTTGATTTCCATCGAGCCCGACATGAAGTTTCTGGCGACGTTGTTGATCTTTTTGTCGGGACTTTTCAGCAGATCGCTGTACATATCCCTGTCAACCAGTTCGATGTGCTCCTTGACCAGATCCACATAACGATAGAAGAGATCGCAGCAGGAGCCGGTGTCACACATCGACCTGTCCTTGAACAGGTAGCTGAGTACGTTGGTGAGTTCTGTAATGCGATGATTTTGTTCGTTCAGTTCAGTGTAGCTGATCACCTGATCCTCCGGAGTATTAGTATTTGTACGGGCATTTTACCTTGAAAAAAGATAAAAGGGTCGGTGATCAACGGGAACGACCGCATTTTACCGCCTGGTGGTGCTCCCGCGCGGTTGCACTGCGGGAGGATGGCCACTCAGTCCCGGCGCTGCACGGCGATTTTCTGCAGTGAGGCTTCATTGTTGCAGAAGCCGATACTGTCGGCGTCCAGGGCGCCCTCGGCCAGCCGGGTATCGCATTCACCGGTATTTTCGCAGGCGTTGCAACGCTCTATGTGTTCGCGGATAGCCACCACGCGTTCACTGGACAGGTAGCTGTCAGTATCGATGCCCAGTGCCGTCAGCATCTTTCCGAGTCTCAGCCGTTCGAGCTGACCGGCGAGTGTTCGCCGGTACTTCATGCCGGCGCGGGTATTGAAAATAATGGCTACGGGCAGCAGCACCATAAAAGTAGCCAGCAACAGCCCGAGCAGCAGGATGGAGAGAATGGAAACGAGATTTACTGGATTCATGGAATGTCCTGTTGCTGTTGTTCAGATGGCCGGTGCCGGCAGGAATTATTTGCGGCGGAACCTGCAATAGACAAACTGCTGCAGGCCACCACTGGGGGTGCGGTGTTCTTCCGTGAATGTCTCGACCAGGTGCAGTCGCTGCGGTCCCAGCACCTGGCTGAGTGTTTCGGGACGGTAACGTACGATGTCAAGGCCGCTGCACTGGCACGGACCGCTGTCCGAGAAAGTGGCGATAATGACCTGTCCATCCGGCTTGAGGGTTTTGTGCAGTGCCTCCAGGTAGCTGTCCCGGTCGCGTTCATCGGTCAGAAAATGAAACACCGCGCGGTCATGCCAGATGTCAAAGGTGCGTCCGGGTGAGTATTCCGTGACATCACTCTCAACCCAGGTCACCTGCTGGCTCCGGTTGCCGAGACGCTGCTGGGCCTGCACGAGGGCCATTCGCGCAATATCGAGTACGGTGAGATCCCGATAGCCCGCCTGCAGCAGGTGGTCAACGAGTGTAGAGGCGCCGCCGCCGATATCTATGATGCTGGCGGTAGTATCCAGGCCGGTATCGGCAATCAGGGAGAGCGAATGCTGTGGATGCGCCTGGTACCACCTGAACTCGGATGGGTCTCTGTGCGCATACAGGCGCTCCCAGTGATCCTTCCAGCCGGGGTGCTTGCTGATGGGGGGTTGCCACACAGGGCTCGTATTCATCGCTCACTTATAAAGTCCACCGTGCGGCCTGTCATTGATCCATATCAACTAACTGTTTAATCAGGCATTCAGTTTTGACGGGAAGCCAGGGCAACGATGAGCTAGCCGAGCGTGTTGATGTCCTTGATATGAATCAGGTTGCCGTCAGCGACGATGTGCCCCTCACGCTGCAGGTTACGCAGGATGCGCGAGAAGGATTCTGGCTGGATCGAGAGGCGCGAGGCAATGACATGTTTGGGAGCTCCGAGCTTGATGGTTGCTTCCTGCTTCGTACCGGCAGGCACCTGATGGAGCAGATAATTGGTAAAACGCAGCGTGGCATTTTGCAATGTCAGTGCGTCGATGTCGGTAAGCTGACGCTTGAGCCAGGTGCTCATATCCGCCATCAGCCTGAAGCAGGTCTCGGTGGAGTCCCGCAGGATGGCGCGGAAGGTATTGTTGGAAAAAGCCAGCAGTTCGCAGGCACCGAGGGCGCTGGCATTGACTGGATAGACCTGGCCTTCCATAAAGGTGATGGCTTCAGCAAAGGTTTCACCGGCGGTGACCAGGTGGATCACCTTTTCACTACCGTCCGGTGCCGACAGATACAGGCGGATTGTGCCACTGCGTACCATGAAAAACTGCCGGGCCTGCTGCTGGGAATGGAACAGTTGTTGACCATCGTCGAGGTGGATGAGATTCGCGGTTTCCAGCAAGAGCGCAAGCTGCTCATCATTCAGTCCGCCGAACAGGTGATGTCGGCGCAGCTCTCCCGGCAGTATCTTGCTTGCATTCATGACGCCAGCTTACTGAATCCTGGTACAAACTGCATCACTGAATGAGCTAACACAAGTCAAGGTGATGCGGCCGGAGTTTTGCCAGAGTGCCAGTTCTAGCAGGGGACGAGCGTGAAAAATAATGGGTGCTGAACGGCTTCTGGATGTACGTGGGCTGGAACAGCCGGAACCGTTGCTGCGTGCACTGGCAGCACTGGATGAGCTGGAGAGCGGTCAGTATCTGCACCTGCTGAGTCTTCGGGACCCGGTATTGCTCTACCCGTTGCTGCTACAGCAGGGCTTCGCCTTTGAAAAGACGGTAGATCGTATGGCAGCGATCGAACTCCTGATCTGGCGCAAGGGTGATTCCGTTGCCGAACAGGGCGTGCGGAAGCGCTCTACCTAGGCGTTCAGCGCGCATTTACCTCCCTGCATGGTCTTTCAGCAGCGCTCGCATCGGGTAGCATCCCGTTCCGGTTGCCGGCTGATTGTTCCGGGCCGCGGCACCGGGCATTTGCCTGTTTGTGGCGCCGGTAATCGGTAATAATGTGGGGCTCTTATGGAACTCATTCCCGTCATTCCCCCATTCCTGGCGATACTCAATACCACGGCTGCCTCGCTGGTGAGTCTGGGGTTCTTTTTCGTACGGCGCAAAAACATCCTGGCGCATCGCGCCTGCATGATCAGTGCGTTGCTCGTGTCCACTGTCTTCATGGTTTTTTATCTGTATTACCATGCCAGGGTGGGCAATATCCCGTTTGCGGGTGTCGGGGCTGTTCGTCCGGTCTATTTTTCGCTGCTGGCGTCCCACGTGATCCTCGCGGCCGTGCTGTTTCCTCTTGTCCTGACCACTGCCGGACTGGCAATCAGAGGGCATAGCGCCCGCCATCGTCGCCTTGCCCGCTGGACGCTGCCGATCTGGTTATACGTGTCCGTCACCGGTGTTGTCATTTACCTGATGGCCTTCCACATCTACGTGGCCTAGCAGGCGCCGGTGCCAGACGCGGGTTTTTCCGGCCACATGGCCCTGAAGGTGATGACCAGGAACAGGATGCCGCCGATGACGGCAACCAGACCACCAAGCCCCATTAACCCCATACCGGCAATTTTTTCCAGCCCGTCCAGGGCCTGGTCGCCTCCGGCCGTCTTTCTCTGTACGCCGTAGCCGCCCGACCAGGCCAGACCCAGCACGTGCATAAGCTGTCCGCAGGCGTAAATCCAGGGCTGCAGGATGACCAGTACGCCCGCGGGGCGCCTGAACCCGAGCAGGGGCAGAAGGTGATAGGTAATACCCATATACGCCAGCGTCACGGCGACAATGGAGCCATGGTAGTGCGCCGGAACCGTGACATTACTGCCATGGATCATGAAGCCGATGATGCCGCCCACACCGAACAGGATCATGGATGAGTACAACGCGGAGCGTTGCGGGCTGGGGCTTGCCGGTCGCCGCAGGGAAGTGACCACATTGAAAAGGATGACCAGGCTGATCGGCAGTGCTGCCAGGCCACCGCCGAACTTCATCAGCCAGGTCATTGCGGCTTGCTGCTCTGCCGAGCCGACGTCGTACATCAAATAGGCGGCAGGCGTCATCAGTACTGGAATCAGCCCGAAGGCGAACAGGATCAGCACGATTCTGGGCGTCAGCCTGGAGGCAATGCCGGACACGGTCGCCAGCCACAGCCAGCAGACCAGCATGAGCTGGATATGAACGAACTGCAGGGTGTGACCGCTGCCCCAGAACAGCAGCTCATAGTAATAGTTGCCGTGAATCGTGTCCGGCATGCCCAGCCAGGAAGCAAGCAGCGCGCCGATTGCAGTGGCTGCAGCGACCAGGGCCGAGAGCAGTCCAAAGCGCAGCGCGCCCTGCCCGGTGACGCGACTTCCGACCGCTCGCGAATAGAACAAGCCGCGCCACACCAGCAGCACAAAACCGCAACCGAAGACAATCAGTCCCGTAAGAAACAGCGGATCAACAAGGATCGGAAAATAATTCGACATCAAGGGGCTGCCCGATCCCAGAAACGGTGACAGGGAAATAATGGCGGTGCCCGCAATACACAGCAGCAGCGCCAGCCAGCCACAGCGGCTGCAGGCATTGCTGCTGTTGATGGTCCAGATAACGCCTGCCATACCAAGGAACCAGACCAGCACGGTCAGATCAACATGCACGACGAGCGCCGTGTGGAACAGGTCCACCCAGGGGAAAATATCCTGGAGATAGGGTGTGCGGGACAGCACGATGACAATCGTCAGCAGTCCGCCAACGACCAGTGAACCCAGGGCAAGCAATAACCAGCCGATGCTCAACCGGCACATCTGTGCCGCGGGCATTTCCAGCGCCAGCCTGTTGAGGTTTTCGCCTGGATCGTCAGCCAAGGTATTTGTGCAGACGTGCATCCCGTGTCTTGAAGTGCTCGGAAAACCAGCGCCCGACATGATCGGCGAATTCCTCGTCACTGAAATAGGCGTTCTCTTCATAGTCATCCATGATATCGCGCAGCTCATCAAGCAGCTGTTCATGCTCGTTTTTGTGTTCCTGGTACTGGTCATAGCGCCGTTCACGCATGATCTTCTCTTCCAGGGCGAAATGCGCCGACACGTGGGCATAGATTTCGCCGAGGAAATCCATGACAGTCAGGTTCGCATGCTCTGCCGACAGGGCCTCATGTAATTTGTTGATCATTCGTATCAGTTCCCGGTGCTCATGATCGACATCGGCAACACCGACCAGGTACTCGTCTTTCCATTCAATCAGTACCATAAGCGCCTCACAGGAACAGGAAACCGCCCATCGCCGGGCGAAAATCGATTACAAAATTTTGCTGTGGTGACAATGTAATCCCGGATGCCTTCTCATAATCAAAACCCTCGTTGCGGTTGCTGTCGCGCAAGCGGGCAACCAGCTGGTGCTGGCCGGGGGCCACGGCAAAGGTTTGATAGGCGGTGGAGACACCGTCACCCGCGAGGCCCGATGGCGGCAGTGCTGCACGGTAGAGCAGTTCGCCATCCAGCTCCAGCTCAATCAGAACCGGTAACCGTCCTCGTGGACAGTCAAGCGGCCGGCGCATGTTGGGCGCCAGCTGGTTCAACTCATCCTGCGTCAGCCGCCGGCAGTCCGTGATGTGCTGGCCGGCGTGGCCGAAACTGAGCTTGATCTGCGCCTTGCCCGGTTCCAGGTAGGTATAGGCGGGCTGCGTGGCAAAATAACCGACGACCACGGCAAACAGTGCATAGGCGACGGCCTGGCCAGTATAGCGAGCGAGTTTAGCCATGGGTGTCGCTGCGCTCTGTGGCCTGCCGAGCGGAGGGTGCGCGAGCCGCTCGATGGTAGGGCGGTAGCCCCTTGATCCGTTCCTGGAACGCGGCCAGTTCCCGCGCCAGGCGTGTATTGTGGGTCACGCCGGCCCAGCATTTGCCAATGCGTTCGCGCGGTACGCGCTCGCGCAGGTAGGGGTCGCGCGCGCCCGCAAGCCGTTGCTCGGTCCACTGGTTGCCGAGCCGGTTGTGGCAGTCACCGAGTATGCAGCCTGTCAGGAATATACCTTCCACGTGTTGACGGGTGATAAGAAAATCGATGAAGGAGGGTGGCAGCATACCAATACACTGCAGTTCTATTGCGGCAACAGCGGGTCCTTCGAGTCGCTGCAGGTCGGGGCCGTTCTTGCAGCCGAAGACGATGACGCGTGCGTCTCCAGCCAGCCCGGCGGCGGCCTCGACGACCCGGTCGCGCAGGGCCTGCATGCCGAGGTCCGGCAGGTCGATGCCGGGAACCAGTTCGGAGGTACGCCGGAAGGGGGTGGCCGTCGGGCAGGCACCCACACAGACACCGCAGCTGGTGCACAGGTCATGCTTGACAACGGCCTCCTCCGAAAAACCGCTGTCATCGGTGCGCTTCTGCAACACGACTGCGGTAAACGGGCAGTCATCCACGCAGCGGCCGCAACCGTTGCAGTTATCGAGGTCAACCACGGCCACCTGCTCACGGCGACGCGGTGGCAACCACGGTAGCAGCAGTAGTAGCAGGGTGCCACCCGCGGCAATGGCCCACATGGTCAACCCGGGGAGCTTGTCGAGCAAGGGGTAGGCGGCCAGATAAAACCAGTCAAAGTTGATGACCGTCGGGACCGTACCCAGATCTGCCGGTGCCTGGCTGACAGCCGGCTTGATGAAGGACAGTACCAGCAGCATGCCCAGGGTACCGATCGCGAGTTTTTTCGGCGGGTTCACCCGGGCATGGTTTTGACGCTGGATATGAATCCACATGACCAGCAGCATGAACAGTGGCACGGCGATGTGAATGAACACCATGAGGGTGAAGAAACGGCCGCTGAGAATGTCGGGGTTGAGGAAATTCCGGGCGATGGTCTCACCAAAGATGCCCAGGGTGTCGAGCCACTCGGTGGTGGCGAGGGCAATGTACTGCGCGAGCACATCCCAGACCATCCAGTAGCCGGTGATGCCACAGGCAAACATGAACCACAGCAGGGGCACCCCGGTAAACCAGGAAAACCAGCGTGCCCCGCGGTAGCGGTCCAGCACAAATTCACGCAGCAGGTGCAGCATCACAACGATGACCAGGGCGTCGGAGGCGTAGCGGTGCAGGCTGCGCATCACGCCCGCGGCATACCACTGCACATTGGTGATGTATTCGAGGGATTCATAGGCCTGGTGAATGCCGGTATCGAAGAAGATATACAGGTAGACCCCGCTGACAATGACAATCCAGTAAAAGAACCAGCCCAGTGCGCCCAGCTGGTGCATGGGGTTCAGCTCTGGACCGAATGCGCGCTCGAAAAGGTTTTCGACAGACTCAAGGGCGGCCTTGGCAACACTGCGCATGCCGCTCATTTGAAGTGAATGTCCATGGTTATCAGCATGATGCCGGTCAGGACGACGGGGCCTTGCGCCAGGCCGTGACGATAAACCAGGCCGTCCCGCCCAGCATCAGCGTGCCGAGGCCGAGGGCGATGAAGATCGAATAGTCAAAATGATAACGGCCAGTGGCCGGATCATAGACCGTGCAAAACAGTTTGATATTGTTTATCCAGCCCTCGACCGGTGAAGCGACCACCTGTTTGCCGTAGAGTATTTCCTTGAGCGGTTCAACCAGGGCGGGCGGTTCGGGGGCCATGCCGTAAATCTGCCGATACACCTTGCCCTGTGCATCAATCAGCGTGGCCTGGATCATGTGGTCATAGCCCCTGGCCGAGGGGAAAAAACTGAAGCCGACGTCACTGGCCAGGTGCTTCATGGTTTCAGCGCTGGCGCTGACAAAATGCCAGTCACGGGTGTTGATGTCCTGTTGTCTGGCAAACTGGCGCATACGGTCCGGGGTATCGACCGGCGTGTCGAAACCAATGGTCAGCACTGAAAAGCTGTTATCGCCCAGGGCGGCGCGCGCAATGCGGACAAGTCTGGCCAGGTTGGTCGTGATTGTCGGGCAGACGTGATAGCAACTGGTATAGATCAGGCTGATGACCAGCGGCTTGCCGCGCAGGGACGCCAGCGCTATGCGATTGCCGTCACCATCCAGGAAGACGTAATCACCCAGCGTCTGCCCGATGGCCGTCTGGCTCAGGGCAAGGGCAGCTTTCTCGTCATAGTCCGCGCCCCTTTCATGCCTGTGCAGGGCGGCATCGTGTTCCTGCACGGGCGTGACATCGGTTGCTGTCATCTGATGCTCATGCGGGGCGGCATCAAGGTCAAGCTCGTCGATAGCCGTGGCGCTGCCTGTGAAGAGCAGGGTCATGACAAGCAGGATGTAGCCTGAGGTTTTCTTATTGACTGTCATGGAAACTCACATCATTCGTATCAGGTTCTGGTCTGATATTAAAAAATCTGCAGATTGACAGTGTTGAACAGGGTTTATGCCGGTTGTGTAAAAGAGCAGGTCGAGGTGCCCGACAAATTCGCTAGATCAGCCACGCATCCAGGATGGCGGCAATCAGCAGCAGGCTCAGTTGCAGTAACGAGGCGTGGAAGTTGGCCATGGCCGTCTCGGGAGACGGATGACGCACCAGACCCATGCTTTTCCATACAAACCAGGCGCCGCCGGTTGCCGCGCCCAGAAAATAGATCCAGCCCAGACCGTACATGACCGGCAGCAGCGACAGGCCTGCCAGCAGCACCGTATGGCCCAGAATGATGCAGGCCGCAGTTTTTTCATTGACCACAACCGGTAACATCGGTACCCCGACTTTTGCATAGTCATCCCGGTACTTGAATGCCAGGCTCCAGAAGTGGGGAGGTGTCCACAGGAACAGGACCAGCGCCAGGATCACGGGGGCGGGCGCGAGGCCGGGATCAACGGCAGCGGCTCCTGCCAGTACGGCAAAACTGCCGGCGAGACCGCCAACGACAATATTCATCCAGGTACGGCGCTTCAGCCAGACGGTGTAGACCACGCCGTAGACGAATGCACCGAGGAACACGTAGAACGCGGCCATGGCATTGGTCGCCAGCGCGGCCGCGGTGATGGCGGTCACCAGCAGCAGCCCGATCCCGCTCAGCCAGTAACCATTGGCAGTGAACCGACCTGTGACAAACGGACGGCCGCGGGTGCGGTTCATGCGTGCGTCGATATCGCGCTCCATGAACATGTTGAAGGCACCGGCGCTGGCAGATGACAGCAGTACGGCAAGTGCCAGTACCGCTATCTGCCAGCCCTTCGGCGCAGGTCCGGGTGCAACCGCGACACCCGCCAGCGCCGTCAGCATGATGGCCGTCCCGATACGGACCTTGAATACCGAGTAGACGAGTGCCAGGGTCTCCTTCATCGAAATATCATCCTCTATGCCGGTCTAGCGGAGCGGCCAGACTTCAGCCAGGTATTTCCAGTTGACGAAGTAGTAGAGGATGAACGACACGAAGAACACACCGACCAGCACAAGGGTTCCCGGGATTTTTGGATGTTCCACACTGCCGTATTCGGTGACGGTCGTCATGGTCAGGCCCTCGAGGGGCTTGTCACCGGTGCGCTTGCCAAACAGCAGGGAGCCAACCACGACCACAATAAACATGATGCCGCCGAGTGTCGCCAGGATGGCAAACATGCCGTTCAGACCCATCATCAGGTAGGCCGCTCCCGGGAAGTCGAACTTGATCATGGCATCGGCACCCGAGATGTCCCAGTCACGACGCGGAACACCCAGTGTGCCTGCGCCCATCATGAACACCGCGATACCCGTCACCCCGACACCGAAAAAGTAGGGCTGCCACATGGCCATCTTCTTCATGATCAGCTCGCGCTGGAAGATCAGCGGTACCAGCAGGTAGGTGGCCGCCATAAAGGCAAGCGTGGTACCGAGTACTACCGTTGCATGGAAATGACCCGGTACATAGAGCGTGTTATGGATGATCAGGTTGATCTGCTCGACACCCATGACGACACCGGAAATGCCACCCAGAAAGCCAAACGTGACCAGCGAGATGAACATGGCCGAGAACGCCGGGTTACCCCAGGGCGCATTGCGCAGCCAGCCAAACAGGCCGCTGGTAAAGCCACGCGCCCGCTGGGCGGCCTCGATAGAGCCGGGAACGGTCATGCCGTGAATCATGCTGCCGAGTACCGCCAGGTACATGGCATAACTGGTATTGAAGATCTTCCACTCGGAACTGAGGCCCGGGTCAGCCAGCAGGTGGTGCGCACTGGCGAGTTGCAGGAACAGGATATACAGCAGGAAGGCACCGCGGCTGACCTTCTCCGATAGCGGCTTGGCGCCGAGAACCACGGCGGCAACCATGTACCAGATGGAGACATGCGCCGCGACGTTGATCTGCTGGGAGGAGTGCCCCATGCCCCACCAGATGGTCCGGTACATCAGGCTGTCGATGTTGCCGATGAGGCCGAGTGACCACAGGAATGTCGGGATCAGGATGATCGCTCCCGAGGCGATGGTAAATACGGCGATTATCGCAGCGACCATCGCCCCAAACGTCACCAGCGGGATGGATCCTTCATAGGTCTTTTCATCCCGGGCGACGACCAGGGTGCCGAAAAACACAAAACAGCCAATCAATGCACCAACCGCGAACAGGATCAGACCCAGATAAAAATGCGGGGCAGCCTGCATCGGTACATAGGAGGTAAACATGACGCTGGAATTACCCTGCAGGACGGCGACATTGGTGATGGCGGCACCGACCAGCATGAGTACAAATGCGGCCCATGCCCAGCGGGGTGTGGCCAGCCTTGAGTTCAGCAGCACCGCGGAGGCAAAGTACAATACCGCCATTTCGAAAAAGATAATCCATACCAGTAACACGTCGAGACCGTGAGCGGTCAGGGCCAGGTAGAACCAGTCAGCCGGGAGTAGATGCACCCCGGGCCAGCGGGTGAGTGCGACCAGCAGCCCGAACAGGCCGCCGACAGCGAGGAAAACGATGGCCACAACGGCGTTGGCCTTGATCAGGTTCTCTGCTGATTTGTGTATGCGCAACCCGGTGGCCGGGCAAACACGGTGATTGAAGTCTGACATGTGCTCTCTCCCTGTTATTCAGTTACGAGGATTTTGCCAATCATCGTGTGATGGCCAATCCCGCAGAATTCATTACATACCACCCCGAATTCGCCGGCTTCAGTCGGTGTGATAGTGATCACCATGTCATAACCGGGGTGGACCTCCAGATTGATATTGACCGGTTGTAGGGAAAAGCCGTGCAGCCAGTCCAGGGAGGAAAGATGCAGCCGGTAGGACTGACCTTTCTCGAACTCGATAATGGGCCACCACTGCCAGAGTCGTGCCACCAGATAGACCTCGCTGCCTGGCGGTGGATGCACGATGGGCATGCCTGCCTCTTCGCCCACCTGGTATTGCTCGACCATGGCCGTCGCCTTTTCCATATAGGCTTCCGGTGAGATGCGGTAGGCCTCGTTGGAGAGGTTCTGTTCACCTTCCAGATGCCAGTAGACCATGGCGGAGAACATGACCAGGCCCCAGATAAAGGCCACGATGACCCAGATTATTTCAGAACGTGCAACGGGTAGATTCCACCACACGCGTTCAGCTGGAGGAGTGATTGCCATTGTTTGGTGCCCCCTTGATTACTTTGCGATTGGAATGGTAACGATTTCCATGATTCCCCAGATCACATAGAACACCGTAGGCATGACGACGCCCAGGAACAGCAGCAGGAAGGGGTTATCAAGGATGCGTTGCATGGCGGGCAGGCGTTCTTTACCCGGGTCTGGTGAGTTGTTGTGTTCAGAATCGGCCATTACGGGTGCCTCCAGGCTTTGTAATAGATGGGCGTGACAAATTGACGCAGAGAGAACCACTGCAAGGAGACAACATAAGGGGCGCACCCTTCCTTGACCTAGGTTAATTCGGCAGGGTCTGTAAAGGGATGTGAATCTGCTAACCGGCTTTGCGCACCGGTGAGTTTGGCTGGTCGGGCGCTACTCGCCGCCCAGATTGCGGATCAGGGCAAACGAAGTGACTGCCATTGTCAACAAGATGACAAAAAATATCAGGCTGCGGTACTGCAGCGGCTTGCCTGCGGCCGATTCAATGCGCCTCAGGATCCAGTCGGCGGCCAGGTAGAGCAGGATGGCCGCGAGGGTAAAGTAAATGATTTCCATCGACGCAAGCATACCTCCATCCCGCGTGAAACTGTAGGGCGCCAACGTATCTGCAGGGCAGACACAACGCAGCGCCGCAGCTACCTGTAAAAACCGCACCGACACCGGATCACTTGATACAGGTCAAGGCGGGTTGCGGGTGACACCGATAGCGTCACGGCTATCTCTCCGCTCACTGGTCCCTCGCATGACAACACCGCTACGTGACAGTTTCACTTTGTATGTCTGGCTGTGCGTCTGGCTGCTGGGCATGGCCGGCATGATTCAGCCGGCCGGTGCCGAGGGCGTTGACTGGAAGGTGCAGCAATACTTCCCGCAGGCGACCCGTGTCGGCGAGTTCGAAGGCGAGCCGCTGGCGGCGCCGGTCTACCGGGACGAAGTGTTGCTGGGTTACCTCATGCGCACCTCCGATATTGCGCCGATCCCGGCCTATTCCGGTGAGCCGATTACCCTGCTGGTCGGCCTGGATCTCGAGGGAAGAATCACCGGCCTGAAGATTACGCAACACTCCGAACCCATCCTGGTCGTGGGCATCTCCGAACAGGACCTCGCACACTACGTCGATCAGTATCGGGGGGTCACAGTCGCGGAGAAGGTCAAGCTGGGCGGTGCCGAGCGCGACGGTTATGTCACCATCGACGGCATTACCGGCGCCACCATCACCGCCATGGTCATGAATGCCACGGTGATGAAATCCGTGCAGCAGGTGGCCGCCACGCGCGGTATTCCGCAGTCCTCTGATATTGCGGAGACACACGCCCGCACGGAAGAGGGAGGCGCACAACCTACCCGGCAGGCAGCGACGGCCCCGGCACGGCCGCCACCCGCCTGGTGGCTGGGCGAGACCTCCGAGCCTTTCTGGGTTTCGGTATGGCGCGATCGCGCCTGGCAGATCGCGGTATTGCTGGTTGCGCTGGTGTTGCTGACGGCGATCCTGCTGTTCCAGGACTGGCTGGCTCGCCGGCCCCGCCTGTTGAGGATCGTGCGTACCGGTTTCCTGTTGTTTACGTTGTTTTTTATCGGCTGGTATACCCTTGCCCAGCTCTCCGTCATTCATGTGCTGACGTTTATCAATGCCCTCCTGCACCACTTTAGCTGGGAGTCATTCCTGGTTGATCCGCTGATCTTCATTCTCTGGGGGTTCGTGGCGCTGACCCTGCTGTTGTGGGGCCGTGGCGTCTACTGCGGCTGGTTATGCCCCTTCGGTGCCTTGCAGGAATTGCTGCACCAGCTGGCGCAGCGGCTGAGGATCCCGGAATACAAGTTCCCGGATGTGGTACACGAACGACTCACCGCCATCAAGTACATCATCTTCGTGGCCCTGTTCGGTTTGTCGCTGCAGTCCATTGGTTATGCTGCGCGGGCGGCCGAGGTTGAACCGTTCAAGACGGCCATCGTGATGCATTTTGACCGTGGCGGCATCTTTCTGCTGTATGCCCTGGGCCTGCTGCTGATTGCCGTGTTCAATCGCAAGTTTTTTTGCAAGTACCTGTGTCCGCTCGGTGCGGCACTGGCGATCCCGGCGCCGCTGCGCATCTTCGACTGGCTGCGGCGGCGCAAGGAATGTGGACGTCCCTGCCAGATCTGCGCGCGGCAGTGCGAAGTGCAGGCAATTCGCACCACCGGCGAAATCAATCCGAACGAATGCCACTACTGCCTCGACTGCCAGCTGACCTACTGGGATGACCACAACTGCCCGCCACTGTCGGAAAAGCGTATCAGAAGGGAAAAGAGCCAGAAGGCGCTGGAGCGGATCAAGGCAACAGCAGGAGCAAAAAAAGCATAGGAAAAATAATGAGTTGAACGGCCTGCACAAAATGTCTGGCCAAAATTGATGTAGGTTAAGGTTGGCACGATCGGGCACGGTAGGATGCTACACAGGAAAATGGTCTAACCGAGGAGAAGACGATGAAGAAACCAGCAATTTCCCGAGTCGTGTGTCTGGCCGCACTGGGCGCACTCTCACTGGTCGCAGTGGGTGCTAATGCCGCCGACAAGAGTTCCGAACACCCGGGAACGACACCGGGCGAGATGCGCTACAAGGGGGCACCTGTCCCCATGCAGGAATCCGTAGATGTGCTAACCCCCGGCGCCCCGGTGCTGACCGAGGAAGAATTTGCGAAGGCTAAAAAGATCTACTTTGAACGTTGTGCGGGCTGTCACGGCGTGCTGCGCAAGGGTGCCACCGGCAAGCCGCTGACACCGGATATTACGCTTGGCAAGGGGACCGATTACCTCAAGGTGTTTATCGACTACGGTTCCCCGGCCGGTATGCCCAACTGGGGAACCTCGGGTGAACTCAGTGCGGATGAAGTGGTGCTGATGGCCAAGTACCTGCAAAATGAGCCACCAATCCCGCCGGAATTCGGCATGGAAGAGATGCGGGCCACGTGGAAGGTGCTGGTACCGCCGGAGAAGCGGCCCACGAAGAAGCAGAACAATTACAACATCGAGAATATTTTCTCTGTGACGCTGCGCGATGCCGGGCAGGTCGCCCTGATCGACGGTGATACCAAGAAGATCATCAATATCATTGATACCGGTTACGCGGTACACATTTCGCGTTATTCCACCTCGGGTCGCTACCTGTTTGTCATCGGACGCGATGCCAGGGTCAATATGATCGACCTGTGGATGAAGAAGCCGGACAATGTTGCCGAGATCAAGATCGGTATGGAGGCGCGTTCGGTGGAGACCTCCAAATACAAGGGTTATGAAGACAAATATGCCATTGCCGGTGCTTACTGGCCGCCGCAGTATGTGATCATGGACGGTGATACCCTGGAGCCTCTGAAAATCGTTTCCACCCGTGGCTACACGGTCGACACCCAGGAATATCATCCGGAGCCGCGCGTGGCTGCCATTGTCGCCTCGCATGAACACCCCGAGTTCATTGTCAACGTCAAGGAGACCGGCAAGGTCCTGATGGTCAACTACGAGGACATCGAGAACCTCAAGGTGACCACCATCGGTGCCGCCCGCTTCCTGCACGATGGAGGCTGGGATTCCACGCACCGCTATTTCCTCACGGCAGCGAACAAATCCAACAAGGTCGCGGTGATCGATTCCAAGCTGGACACCCTGACGGCGCTGGTGGATGTCGAGAAAATCCCGCACCCGGGTCGTGGTGCGAATGTGGCGGATCCGAAATACGGTCCGGTCTGGATTACCAGTGCGCTGGGTAACGAGAACGTTACGGCCATCGGCACCGATCCGGCGGAGAATCCCGAGCATGCCTGGAAGGTGGTGCGTACGCTGAAGGGACAGGGCGGCGGTTCGCTGTTCGTGAAGACCCACCCGGAGTCGAAAAATCTGTGGGTGGACTCTCCGCTGAACCCGGAAACCAGTGTTAGCCAGAGCGTCGCTGTCTATAACGTCGACAATCTCGACAAGGGCTTTGAAGTGTTGCCGATTGCCGAGTGGGCCGGTATCAAGGGTGAAGGGCCGAAGCGTGTGGTCCAGCCTGAGTACAACAAGGCCGGTGATGAAGTCTGGTTCTCGGTGTGGAGTGGCAAGGACGAGGAATCCGCGATCGTGATCGTGGATGACAAGACCCGCAAGCTGAAGAAGGTGATCAAGGACAAGCGTCTGGTAACCCCGACCGGCAAGTTCAACGCCTATAACACCACACACGATATTTACTGAGTACTTTAATGATGTGAGTTCGGGAAGGGGGGATGCCTCTCCTCTTCCCGGTTTTTTTCGAGGCACAGCCTGTAATCAATATAAAATTCAGGTGCCGAAATGAAGCAAGGCCGATACATAGCGTTTGTTTTCTGCATGCTGGGCGGCATGGGCGCCACTGTTCTTGCGGCACCGCCGGACACAGCACGTCAGGCCGAGCTGCTTTATCTCCTCAAGCATGACTGTGGTTCCTGTCATGGCATGACCCGCAAGGGTGGTCTGGGGCCGCCGTTACTCCCCGAGTCCCTGAGCAATCGATCGCCGCAACTACTGGTGGGTGTCGTTCTGGATGGACGTCCGGGTACCCCCATGCCGCCATGGCGTGGCGAACTGTCCGAGCAGGATGCGCAGTGGCTGGTAGAAGCCATGCGCAGAGGGGATGGATTGTGAGCGGCCTGTTCGCACCTGGTCGCTTTCGGCAACCGCGTCCTGCGTTGCCCTGTCGCCTGCCTCCATGCAGCCGTGCCTCCTGCGGCACTTGTACATCCCGGTACAGTGCAATGCGCTCCCGCATGTGGAGTTTATTTCTATTCGTATTTTTATCCGGTTTCAATCAGGCAGTAAACGCCGGGTGCCTGACACGTGGCACCGGTGATCTGGGTATCGTAATCGAGCGTGCCACTGGCAGCGTACAAATTCTCGATACCACGGCCAGGACCCGTCTGTTCAGGGTCACCGGTCTGGGTGACCTGTCGCATGCCTCGGCCGTTTTTTCCCGTGATGAGCGTTACGCCTATATCTTCGGACGTGACGGCGGGCTGTCCAAGATTGATCTGTTATGCGGCAAGCTCGACAAGCGGGTGGTACAGGCCGGCAACAGTATTGGCGGCGCAATTTCGCAGGACGGTTCGCTGGTGGCCGTCTCCAATTACACGCCGGGCGGTGTGAAGGTCTTTGATTCCGTCACCCTGGCGCTGGTTGCTGATTTACCGGCGGCCGGTAAAGACGGCAATTCCTCAAAGGTTGTCGGTCTGGTGGACGCACCGGGACAGCAGTTTGTGTACACGCTCTATGACGCCGGTGAGATTCGTATCGCCGATCTCTCGGACCCGACGACGCCGGTGGTCAGTGTTTACCCTGACATCGGCCGGCTACCCTACGATGCCCTGATTACACCGGACGGACGCTACTATATCGCCGGCCTGTTCGGTGAAGATGGACTGGCACTGCTGGATCTCTGGGAGCCACAGGAGGGGGTGCGGCGCATCATGGATCATTATGGCCGTGGCAAGGAGCCGTTGCCGGTGTACAAGATGCCGCACCTGGAAGGCTGGGCAATGGCAGGACGCTATGTCTATATCCCGGCAGTGGGTCAGCACGAGGTGCTGGTCGTGGACAGCGGCAGCTGGAAGGAAGTCGGGCGCATTGCCGTGCACGGCCAGCCGGTCTTCGTCGTGGCGCGTCCGGATGGCCGCCAGGTATGGGTCAATTTCGCACACCCGCTGAATGACACTGTACAGGTCATCGATACGCAAACAATGCAGGTGGTCCATTCCATGCAGCCCGGCAAAGCCGTCTTGCACATGGAGTTTGCGCCGCGCGGTGAAACGCTGTGGCTGTCCGTGCGCGATGACGACCAGGTGCAGGTCTATGACACGGCGAGTTTCAGGCGCGTGGCGCAACTGGCTGCTGAAAAACCCAGCGGAATTTTCTTTACCGCCAGGGCACACAGGACAGGACTGTAATCATGTCAGCGAAACATAAACCTGCAGGCGCTGAATCACTGCCGACAGGCACGCTGACGATCATGGATACGGGGGTGACGCTGACGGCGCTGGAGAAATGCCTGCTCAATGAATATCAGCGTGGATTTCCCCTGTGCGAATCACCGTTTAAGCTGATTGCCACGCAACAGGGTGTGAGCGAAGATGAGGTGATCAGGGCACTGGAGTCGCTCGTGCAGCGTGGCCTGATCAGCCGGGTCGGGCCGGTATTTGCGCCGCAGCGCGCCGGTGCCAGTACCCTGGCGGCGCTCTCGGTGCCGGACGCGGAGCTGGCACAGGTGGCGGACTTCGTCAGCCGCTTCGATGAGGTCAACCACAACTATGAGCGTGAACACCGCTATAACCTGTGGTTCGTGGTGACCGCACCGGACGCGGCGCAGGTAGAGCGTGTGCTGGACAGCATCGAGACGGAGACCGGCTTGCAGGTTATTGATCTGCCACTGGAAAAATCATTTTATATCGACCTGGGATTCCCGTTATGGTGTTGAGCGAGCAGGATCGTGAGCTGATTGCCGCCATCCAGGGAGGTCTGCCGCTGGTGGCAAGGCCGTATGCCGAGATCGCCACCCGGCTGGGCCTGACAGAGGCCGCCGTGATTGAGCGGCTGGCAGGCTTGCAGGCAGCCGGACTGATCAAGCGCATGGGTGTGGTCGTCAGACACCGTGCCCTTGGCTATCGCGCCAATGCCATGGTTGTCTGGGACATTCCGGATGCCGAGGTCGAGCGTATCGGGATACTGCTGGCTGGCGAGACCTGCGTAACCCTGTGTTACCAGCGTCCGCGGCGGCTGCCGCAATGGCGCTATAATCTGTTCTGTATGATCCATGGCCGCGAGCGTCACAGTGTGCTGCGGCGCCTTGAGCAGATCGTCGCGTTCCATGGTCTGGAGAAGATCCCGTACACCGTGCTGTTCAGTGGCCGCAGTTTCAAGCAGCGTGGTGCGCACTATGTGGATACCGGCACCCTGACAGGGAGCCTGCCGGTGTCACATTGCCGGAAAAGATCTCATGGCTAGAGAAGCGCTCATGGACAGGGTGGATGCCCGCATCGTGAACCAGCTGCAGGAAGGGCTGCCGGTCTGCGCACGCCCCTTTGATGCGGTTGCGGCAACACTCGACCTGTCGGTGGATGAGTTGCTGTCACGGCTGCAGCGCCTGCTTGACGACAGGCTGCTGACGCGCTTCGGGCCGATGTTCAATGCAGAGAACATGGGTGGCGCCCTGAGTCTCTGCGCCATGCAGGTGCCTGCCGGGCGCTTCGAGGCCGTTGCTGCGCAAGTCAACGCATTTCCGGAGGTGGCGCACAATTACGCGCGCGATCACCTGCTCAATATGTGGTTCGTGCTTGCCACGGAGCGGCCGGAGCAGGCCGCTGCCGTTATCGGGGAAATCGAGCGAGTGAGTGGCTGCCGGGTCTATGATATGCCGAAGCAGGAAGAATTTTATATCGGTCTGAAGCTGGCCGTATAGGTGATTGTAGTGACCGGCCACTCCCAGGCATTGAACACGGCACGGCAAAATGCCCCGCTGCTGGATGCCACCGACCGGCAGATCATTGTGGCCACGCAAGCGGGCCTGCCGCTGGTCGCCGAGCCCTTTGCGGCACTGGCACAACAGCTGGACCTGGATGTCGACGAGGTGTTGCGGCGGGTGGCTGCCATGCAGGCACGCGGCATCATCCGCCGCATTGCCGCGGTTCCCAATCATTATGCCCTGGGGTACACGGCCAATGGCATGTCAGTGTGGAATGTCAGCGATGAACGTATCGCTGAATTCGGCAGGCAGGTGGGTGCGCTGGACTATGTGAGCCACTGTTATCAGCGGCCGCGGCACCTGCCGCTGTGGCCCTATAACCTGTTTGCCATGGTGCATGGCCTCGGTCGCGAGGACGTTGTGGCAAAGGTGGCCGCGATCGCGGCCCTTCTGGGGGAGCATTGTCGCGCTCATGATGTGCTCTACAGCACGCGTATACTCAAGAAGACCGGCCTCAGGATCAGGGAGTAATCGCATGTTTCGAATCTCGCAATTCATGCAGGAACTGGTGCGACCAACCGCACTCGTCGAGAGACGCTCGCCGCCCGGTCCGGTTGTGATCTGGAACCTGATCCGGCGCTGCAACCTGACCTGCAAGCACTGTTACTCGATATCTGCAGACATCGACTTCAAGGGCGAACTGTCAACCGATGAGGTCTTTACGGTCATGGATGATCTGAGGTCTTTTGGCGTGCCCGTGCTGATCCTGTCGGGTGGTGAGCCGCTGTTGCGGCCGGATATCTTCGATATTTCAAGGCGCGCGAAACAGATGGGTTTCTATGTTGGCCTGTCAAGCAATGGCACCCTGATCGATGCACACAATATCGACGCCATCGCGGCCATCGGTTATGACTACGTTGGTATCAGCATTGACGGCGTTCGGGGTACGCATGACCGCTTCCGCCGCAAGGACGGTGCCTTTGATGCCTCGATGAACGGCATCCGGCTGTGCCGGGATCGCGATATCAAGGTGGGGCTGCGCTTCACCATGACCGAGGACAACGTGGTCGAATTGCCTGACATGTTGCAACTGATGGAAGACGAGGGTATCAGCAAGTTCTACCTTTCTCATCTCAACTACGCCGGGCGCGGCAATCGCAACCGTGACAGTGATGTACAGCTCGATATCACCCGGGATGCCATGGATCTGTTGTTCGAGACGGCCCTCGGCCACGCGCAACGCGGCAACGATCTGGAATTCGTTACCGGCAACAATGATGCGGACGGCGTATACTTGCTGCAGTGGGTCATGCACCGCTATCCTGAACATGCCGGGCATATTGCGGCCAGATTAAGGCAATGGGGCGGCAATAGCTCCGGTGTCAATATCGCCAACATCGATAATCTCGGTGATGTCCATCCGGATACTTTCTGGTGGCATTACAGCCTCGGAAACGTTCGTCAACGGCCGTTCTCGGAGATCTGGCAGGATACCTCGGACCCGATCATGAAGGGCCTGAAAGCCAACCCCCGCCTGATTAAAGGCCGTTGTGGCACGTGTCGCTACTTTGATATCTGTGGTGGCAATACCCGGGTGCGTGCATTGCAGCTAACCGGTGATCCATGGGCCGAGGATCCGGCCTGCTATTTGACTGACGCGGAAATAAGGGATATTAATGACACAGGTATGGACGTAATGCCTGTTCCCATGTCGCGGGCAGGCCCTTAAAGTGAGTGCTCCGACGTTAACACTATGAATGACAAAATAATAAGTATGGATAAACAGCAGCCAGGAAATACCCCTCCATCCGAAGGTTTTCCCGAAGGTGATTCAATGGATCGCTTTGTACGCGTCTTCGAGGCCAGTGCGCGTCGCTGGGAACTGATCGTCTACCCGGCCATGCTGGCCTTTGTGGTACTGGCCGCCTACGGCTTCTTCCTGATCTATACCCTGAGCAAGGATATCAACACGCTTGCAAAGGGCATGGACCCGAATATGGGCGAGCATCTGAGCCATATATCAGAGAGTGTTATCTACCTGTCCGAGAACGTGCGCACCATGACGCGCCGTGTTTACCACATGTCTGAATCAGTCGAGACGATGGCAGACAGAATGACCGCGCTGGAGCACCTCGAGCCCATGCTGACCAATATGCACGGTATGAATCTGTCAATGGAAAGCATGAACCAGAATATGCGTCTGATGACGGTAACCGGTGATGCGATCCGTTATGAAATGGGTGATATGAGCAATAGCATCAGGCCCATGGGCCGTATGAACAGCATTATGCCGTGGTAAGCCAGTCCGTCAGGGGTTTGTCCCTGGTCATTTTTTTCAGTTGTACGTTACTGGCAATATCAAGTGTTATCGCGTCTTCTAAGAGCAGTTCCCCGCAGTACTACGAAGATTTTAATCCTGCCCTGGTGCCCTGGGTAGCCCCGCAAGAAAAAAATATCGAGGAAGTCTTCAAGCGCTACGAATACTACGCCATCGTCTATTCTGACAACGGGACACGATTGACAGTGTCTCGCTATGCCAGGGGATCGCTCGCAGAGGTGACACACTGGCAGCGCCAGGCCGATGGTGCGTTGCTACAGCTGAAAGACCCGGAGACACCGGAATTGAGTGGCTCCGAAAGCCTGTATGCTGGTCTTTGTGCGTCGTGCCATGGTGCCACGCGGATGGGGGGTACGGGTCCTGCATTATTGCCGTCGAACCTGGGTCGTTTAAGCAAGGCGGACGCGGTCGGGGTCATCAAGGAGGGTCGGCCTGCGACACAGATGCCGCCTTTTGGCAAGCAGCTGAACGACACAGACATTGAGCAGCTGGTTGAGTTGATCTACTCACCTCCCGACCAGGATCTGAGCTGGGATGGCGAGGCGATTAATGCCTCACGGACCGTACTGCCAGCTTTCCGGACCCTGCCGGACAAGCCGGTGTTTACGGCTGATCCACTGAACCTGTTCATGGTCGTCGAGGCAGGGGATCACCATGTGACAGTGCTGGATGGTGACCGTCTGGAACCCATTTATCGATTCGCATCACGCTACGCCTTGCACGGAGGCATTAAATATTCACCGGATGGCCGCTACGCCTACCTTGCATCACGCGACGGCTGGATAAGCAAATTTGATCTGTATAATCTGAAGGTGGTGGCCGAGGTGCGCGCTGGTATCAATACGCGCAATGTCGCGGTGTCCGGCGACGGTAAAACTTTACTGGTCGGTAACTATCTGCCGAATTCGCTGGTGTTGCTGGATGCAGATGATCTGGGGTTGATTAAAATTGTTCCCGTGGTTGATGTTGAGGGAGAGGCTTCCCGCGTCAGCGCCGTTTACCAGGCGGAGCCCCGCGGCAGCTTTGTGGCTGCCCTGAAGGATGTGCCGGAAGTGTGGGAAATTCGCTATGACACAACGGGTTATCCAGTCAGAAAGATTCGCCTGCAACAGGTGCTGGATGATTTCTTTTTTGACCAGGATTATCGATTACTGATTGGCGCGGATCGTCAGCAGCACAATGGCCAGGTGGTGGATCTTGATACGGGCAAGCGTGTTGCAATTTTGCCACTCGCCGGCATGCCGCATCTGGGGTCCGGTATTATCTGGGAATACCAGGGACGGTCGGTAATGGCATCGCCAAACCTCAAGGACAGCAAGGTCACGGTCATCGATATGCAGAGCTGGGAGGTCATCCGTGAGATCCCGACGCTCGGCCCGGGATTCTTCATGCGCAGCCATGAAAATACCCCGTATGCCTGGACGGATGTTTTCTTCGGGCCCGACAGGGATGCCATGCACGTATTTGACAAGCGCACACTCGAAATGGTGAAGACCCTGCGTCCTGAACCCGGCAAGACCTCGGCACATGTCGAATTTACCCGTGACGGGCGCTATGCCCTCGTCAGTATTTGGGAAAATGAGGGTGCGCTGGTCGTCTACGACGCAGCAACCCTTGAGGAGGTCAAGCGTATCCCGATGAACAAGCCATCTGGTAAATATAATGTCTATAATAAAATCGAACGTTCTGCCGGTACCAGCCACTGAATCTGGCGTTCAGCAGACGCCGGGGGTGGTCCAGAATGCCGCCTTGGCGGTATGATCGTCCGTTCAGGCTATATACTTAGCGTGTTTTCAGTCAGGAACCAGAACAATTTTAACAGGAGAATAGCTATGTCGTTAAAACCACTTTTTTTCAGCGTCCTTGCTGCAATGCTTTTACTTCCGGCTGTCCAGGCCGAGGAAAGCACGGCCGCCTCTGCACCTGCCGCGGAGCCACCAAATCCGATGGAAGAACGCATTCGCGCCTATCGTGAACAGTTCGACCAGCGTGCCAAACAAGCCGAGCTGATGCATCAGCAGCGCCAGGCGGAGATGGATAAGGCACGCGCGGAACACCAGGCAGAGATGGATGAGGTACGCGCGAAACACCAGGCCGAAATGGATCAGACGATCGGGGAGCGCCAGGCGGAGATGGATCAGTCGCTTGAGGAGCGCCAGGCCGAGATGGATCAGACGATCGAGGAACACCAGGCGGAGATGGACCAGTCGATCGAGGAGCGCCAGGCGGAGATGGATCAGACGATCGAGGAGCGCCAGGCCGAAATTGACCAGTCGCGCGAGAAACTCCGTGCAGAAATGCAGCGGTTGATCGAGGAGCGGCAGGCGGAAATGGAGCAGGTTCGCGCACTACGCAAGGCAGAGGTGGAGAGCATGCGCATGCAACGTCCGATGCGCGGTCAACCTGCCGGTGCCCCGATGCCGCAGGACATGCAACAATATCGCGAAGAGCAGCGCGCCTATTTTGAACAACAGCAGCAGGAGCGGGAGGCGCTGGCGAACAAGCGGCGTGAAGAAAGGCAAAAGTATATGGATGCACGAATGGAGGCCTTTTTGAAACAGCGCGAGGAACGTCTGGCCGAAATAGCGAAGCGGCAGGAAGAAATACGCAACCGTGCAGAAGACAGACACAATTACCTGATAGAAAACCAGGATGAAATATTCAGTAAAATGCTGAACGAGCAGGTCGACATCGCCAGTCAACACGAGGAGATGCGGCAGCAGGCGGAAGAACGTCGCAGGAAGATGATGGCCATGCGCGCCACAATGATGGATATGGACCCTGAAGAGCGCTGGGCATATATCGAGGAGCACAGGGATGAACTCTTCGGCGAGGAGGCGGCACCGCCACCGCCCGCAAGACGTCGTATGATGCAGCCTGGCATGCGCGACTCCATGCGTCCGCCTGCTCCACCGGTACCCCCGAGGTACTAACTGTTACACCGGTCGGGTCGGGCTGGCGGTCCCTGCCAGCCCGACCCGGTGATTCCGGGCCTCCACGCAGGGCGCTCCTGCGTTCATCTGTCTCTTCCTGTGCACTGAAAACAAATGATACTGTTGGTGCGGGCAGGTATCACGACCCGGAAATCAGTACAGGCGGCGTAATTATCGCCGGCGTTGATCCATATCAAGGTGGTCTTGTGTGGCAGCGCTGGCATATTATCGGCAGAGAGTGTTAACTGAAAGCGTGCAGCATACCCGTGCGTTACGGAAAGGCAGGGCAGGTTGGGAGAGAAACCGCATAATGGCAGCCCGGTAGCGGTGCAGGCGCCGCTCATCACATCGCTGCAGAATGCGGCTGTTTACCAGCATGAGGTAGAGGAACTGCAGCTGCTGGAGACGCACATCTCGTGGGTCATCCTCACGGGCGAGTATGTCTACAAGATAAAGAAAGCGGTCAACTTCGGTTTTCTTGATTACTCGACGCTTGAGAAACGCGGTTTTTATTGTCAGGAAGAAGTCCGACTGAACCAGCGTTTTGCACCACACCTGTATATAGATGCGATCGCCATCAGCGGCAGCGCCGGGCAGCCGTCGCTGCAGGGTGGCGGGAAGCCGATTGAGTATGCCGTCAGGATGAAGCAGTTTCCGCAAACGGCATTACTCAGTACCCTGGCCGCACGGCAGACGCTCACAGTGCAACATATCGATGCCCTTGCAGCACTTGTGCCTGCCATGCACGCGTCTATCGATATTGCCGACAAGCACCCTGAATACGGCCAGCCAGACGATATTCATCACTGGGTGATGGAAAATTTTGATCATATTCGCCCGGTACTGCATGATCCACAGCGGCGGCAACAGCTCGCCAGGGTCGAACACTGGTGTCGGCAGGAGTTTGAAGTCCGGCGGGCATTGTTCGAGCAGCGCCGCCGGGACGGCTTTGTGCGGGAGTGTCATGGCGACCTGCACCTCGGCAATCTCGCCATCATCGATGGCCACATTACCCCCTTTGACGGCATCGAGTTCAATCCGCAGTTGCGCTGGATTGACGTGATGAGCGAGGTGGCCTTCCTGGTCATGGATATCCGTGATCGCGGCTACCCGCGCCTTGCTCATCGCCTGCTGAATACCTGCCTGCAACACACGGGTGATTATTCCGGACTGTCTGTGCTGCGGTACTATATTGTCTATCGTGCACTGGTGCGCGCCAAGGTGGCTGTACTGCGTTCGGCACAAGCGACATCCACGCTGGACGAGCAGGACGCCTGGTATGAATATGCCTCCTATATGGCGCTGGCATTACACTACGTCGAGCCGCCATCAGCGCATCTCATTATCACGCACGGTGTATCGGGAACAGGCAAGTCATTTCATGCCGCTCGATTAGCCGAACAGCTGGGGGCTATCCAGCTACGCTCGGATGTTGAACGTAAGCGCTTGCACGGCTACAGCGCGACGGCAAACACGCAGTCGGGACTCGATGACGGTGTTTATTCGGCGGATGCCAGCGAGCGTAGCTACGCGCAGTTGGCGAGTCTGGCACGCGCGGTGATTACGGCTGGCTACCCGGCCATTATCGATGCCACATTCCTGAGATTCGCGCAGCGTGAACAGTTTCGCCAGTTGTCAGAGGCATTGTCTGTACCGTTCGTCATGCTGCATTTTGACGCCGACAAGGACACACTGCGCGCGCGCCTGAGCAGCCGCCAGGCTGCAGGTGACGACCCGTCAGAAGCGGGTATCGAGGTGCTGGAAGCACAACTTGCCTCTCAGGAGCGATTGTTGCCAGGTGAAATGAACGACGTGATCGAAGTGGATTCAGATACCGCACCTGGCCAGCTTGCAGAGAAGATACTGGCGCTTTCAGGCGAGCATTAGCCGGCAGCGTGGAATGTGCCTGCATCGTAAATAGCGGGCGATGGCATAATATATACATGCTATGGGCCGATATGATCTGAATAGATGAGGTAAAGAAGCTATCGGAAAATGTACTGGCTCTCATTCAAAAAGAAGAAAGAAAAACCGGTAACCGGCCTCATCCTGCCGGGTGGCGGCGCACGTAACGCCTACCAGGCGGGTGTGCTGAAAGCGATTGGCGACATGCTGCCGGAGGATGTCGAAAACCCTTTCTCGGTAATCTGCGGGACTTCCTCGGGCGCTCTCAACGCGGTTTTGCTGGCCAGTAGTGCGACCCGCTTCCGGGAAGGCGTTGACCGGCTCTACGGCATCTGGGCGAATTTTCATGTTGGCAAGGTATTCAAGACCGATTCATGGACTGCCATCAAGAGTGGCTTGCGCTGGGCGGTAACCTTCATGGGTATCGGCCTGGTGAAGCGACAACCAACTTCGGTACTGGATAATTCGCCGTTGCGCAGTCTGCTCGAAAGTCATATCCGTTTCGCGCGTATCCAGCAGGCGATCGATTCCGGTTGCCTGGATGCGGTCTCTATAACGGCATCAGGTTACACCAGTGGCATGTCGGTAACATTTTACCAGGGCAAGAAGGGGCTGAAACCATGGAATCGAACACGCCGCGTCGGGCAACCGACCGAGCTGACACTGAACCACCTGATGGCCTCATCGGCAATACCGGTGCTGTTTCCCGCAGTGAAGCTGCGCAATGAATATTTTGGTGATGGCTCCATGCGGCAAACGGCGCCACTCAGCCCCGCATTGCACCTGGGCGCCAATCGACTGCTGATTATCGGCGTCAGAAACCCCCGCCCCGACAAGCCACCTGAAGACGACCGGAGTACACCCTTTCCGACGTTTGGACAAATTACCGGATATATTTTCGATACCCTGTTTATGGACAGCCTTGATGCCGATATCGAACGTCTGCGGCGGATCAATCACACCATTACCGAGACCCGGGACAAGCGTGTGATATATCATGACACCTCATTACGCCAGATCGATTATCTGGTGATCTCGCCGAGCATGGATATTCGCGATATCGTGGCTCGTTATGTCAATAATTTCCCCCGCTCTGTGCGTATCCTCCTGAAAGGGATCGGTGCCCTTGCACGCGAGGGCCGCCCGCTGATGAGTTACCTGATGTTCGATGCGCCTTACTGCAAGGAGCTCATGGAACTCGGCTACGAGGACGGCATGGCGGCCCGTAAACAGGTGCTGCATTTGCTCGGCTATGAAGAGCTCGTGGAAGAAACAGAAGAAGCAGAGGTCGCCGGCTAGGTACTGTTTACAAACACCTGCAGGCATGGCAGTCCCCCATAGATAGCGGCCATCACTATCCGCTTGTTGCGACTGACGGCTGGTATCTGCAATACTGCCGCGCGATGAAGCAACAATACCCTGTGAGGCCGGGCCTTGATCCATTGCTCGGCGATACCCTTTTTATTCTTGGCTATGCGCTGCTGTATCTTGCCGCGCTGGCCGTATTGCGCGGCATCCTGATTCTCGTCAATCCCGATCTGGCAGGTGCTGTCCCCAACACAGACCTGATGCGTTCATTCCTGGTTGGTTTGCGCTTCGACCTGATTATTGCCTGTATTCTTTCTGCACCCTTGTTGCTGGCGATGTTGCTCCCCAACGGGCTGGGAACACGCAAGCTGGCACTCGTCTGGCTGGGACTGTGTGCGGCACTGACACTGTTTGCCGGGGTAGCAGAGCTGGAGTTCTATCGCGAGTTTCATACCCGTCTCAACAGCATCGCGCTGCACTACCTGGAAGAGGACCCGGCCACGGTGTCCAGCATGATCTGGCACGGATTCCCCGTCGTGCGCTATCTGCTGTTATGGCTGGTACTGTGGCTGGTTTATTTTTCCGCGTTGCGATGGCTCGACCGGTTGACAGCGAAACGGCCGTCAAAGGGGTATCGTGTTGCATTGCGGCTGCCGGTTTTTTTACTCATGGTGTTTCTGGCCGTCTGGGGCGGTCGTGGCACCCTGCGCAGCGGACCACCATTGCGCTGGGGCGATGCGTTTCACAGCCAGTATCTGTTTGCCAACCACCTGGCGCTTAATGGCACCTACACCCTTGCAAAGGCCGCGATGGATACCCGGGAGTCGGGCGATGAGTGGTTGAAAGCGCTGCCGATGGAGACCGCCGTGGGCCTGGTGCGGGACATGCTGCTGACGCCACGCGACGAGTTGCTGGAGCCTGAGCACTATCCCTTGTTGCGACGACATACACCGCTTAATCGCCTGCCGGTGCCGCCCCGGAATATCGTACTCATCATGATGGAAAGTTTTTCCGGCGAGTTCACGGGTGCACTGGGCAATGATCAGGGTATCACCCCTGAATTTGACAAACTGGCTGCCCGGGGCTTGCTGTTTGACCGCTTTTTTTCCAACGGCACACACACCCACCAGGGCATGTTTGCATCGGTTGCCTGCTTTCCGAACCTGCCCGGCTATGAATACCTGATGCAGCAACCGGAAGGCCAGCATCGTTTCTCGGGCCTGCCGGTACTGCTCAATGAGCAGGGGTTCAATGATCTCTATATCTATAATGGCCACTTTTCATGGGATAACCAGCAGGGCTTCTTTCGCAACCAGGGGATGTCAAATTTTATCGGGCGTGATGAATTCAGGAATCCGGTTTTTATTGATCCAACCTGGGGTGTGTCGGACCAGGACATGTTTAACCGGGCGCTGCAAGAACTGGCGCAGATGCCGCCAGACAAGCCTTTCTATGCCATCCTGCAGACCTTGTCCAACCATACCCCGTACGCGTTGCCGGAGGAATTACCGGTCGAGGCGGTAACCGGCTTCGGTAAACTCGACCTGCACCTGACCGCCCAGCGCTATTCCGACTGGGCGCTGGGACAATTCTTTGCCAAAGCGGCACAGTCGCCCTGGTTCAAAGATACCGTGTTCGCTATTGTTGGTGACCACGGTTTTGCCATTACGCGGCAGCTCTCCGAGATCGACCTGTTGCGCTTCCGGGTGCCGCTGCTGATCCTCGGCCCCGCTATCCGCGAGACCTACGGTGCCGTCAACCACACGGTGGCAACACAGACCGATATTGTGCCGACGCTGGTCGGTCTCCTGGGAAAACCCTTCGTGCACCAGTGCTGGGGGCGTAACCTCCTGTCTCTGGATGAAAATGATGCGGGTGTGGGCGTTATCAAGCCTTCAGGAAGTGACATGACCGTGGCGCTGATACAGGGCAACCAGCTACTGATCAAGCCGCCCAGGGGTAATGAACTGCTTGGTCGCTATATGCTCTCTCCCGATGAATTCTACGAGCGGGAAACAGATAAAGAACTCAACGACGAGCTTTCCGGCAAGCTGGCAGCTTTCATCCAGGTCGCAATGCAGAGCCTGCGCGATAACCGTACAGGCGTCCCGGCGCAGCCATCGCGGTAGCAGGTCGCAGCCGTGTCAACATTGATGGCGAAAAACTCCCGTGGAAAACAGATATTGAGCACGCGGTTCATTTTAATGATCATGGTGAGTACCGCGATTATCTGGTTCGCCTTGCTGGGTCACCGCGACCTGATCGAGCCGGATGAGGGGCGCTATGCAGAGATACCTCGCGAAATGGTTGTGAGTGGTGACTGGCTCACGCCACGCCTGAACGGTTTCAAGTACTTCGAAAAACCGGCGCTGCAATACTGGGCCACGGCTGCCGGCTTCACACTGTTCGGTGAGAGCAACCTGACGGCGCGGCTGTGGCCTGCGCTAACGGGGTTTCTGGGTGCGCTGTGGGCCGGTTATCTCGGCAGGCATCTGTATGGGCGAACCGCCGGTTTCTATGCCTTCGTGATCACCGTTAGCGGTTTATTGTATGTGGGCATCGGCCACATGCTGTCGCTTGATATGGCGCTGTCAGTGTTTACCGCCATCGGGGTTGGCAGTCTGGCACTGGCCCAGAGCCGGCGTGCAGACCCTGTGTGGCTACGTCGATGGATGCTCGCGGGCTGGGCGTCCCTGGCACTGGCGATGTTGACCAAGGGTCTGATTGCGCTGGTATTGCCGGCAGGGACGGTACTGATCTACAGCCTGTGGCAGCGCGACTGGGCGTTGTGGAAATATCTGCATATTGGCAAGGGGTTGTTGCTGTTCCTGCTGCTGGCGGCACCCTGGTTCATTGCCGTCAGTCTTGCCAACCCGGAGTTTGCACGGTTCTTCTTTATCCACGAACATTTCGAGCGTTACACGACGGATGTGCACGAGCGGGTCGCGCCGTGGTGGTACTTCATCCCGGTGTTCCTGGCAGGTGTCTTGCCCTGGACGGCACTGATACTGCAGAGTCTGTATCGACCGCTACAGCGCGCAGCTACCCGTACAGCGTCCGGTTTTGACGCAGAACGTTTCCTGCTGGTTTTCGTGCTCTTTGTACTGGTGTTTTTTTCCCTTGGGCAATCCAAGCTGGCGTCCTATATACTGCCCGCGATGCCTGTGGCCGCGGTACTGGCCGGCCGGCAGCTGTCACTGGCCGGTTATCGCCGGCTCGATGCCTGGAGCCTGTTGCTGCTGGCGCTGCTGCTGCTGTTATGTGCATGGCAGGCAGCCCGTTTTGCCAGTAATGTAGCCCCGGCCGAGATGTTTATTGCGTACCGTCCCTGGGTTATCGGCGCGTCGCTTTCACTGGCCGTTGCCTCGCTGGCAGGACTCATGTCCCGGCCAGCAAGGCCCGGCCATATCGCAGCTATCGGTGTGCTGGTGTTGTTTGCCTTCCAGCTGCTGATGTGGGGATTCCAGTCATTGTCCGGTTCGCGTTCAAGCCGGGAGCTGGCCTCGGCAATACAGGCACAGGTACCGGCTGGAACCGCAGTGTATGCGCTGTCGAATTATCCGCAGTCGCTGCCTTTTTATTTACAGCGTACGATTACTCAGGTACTGAAAAAGGACGAGATGGAGATGGGCATTAATCTGGAACCGGAACGCTGGATAGCGACAATGGATGAATTTCTCGGGCAGTGGCAGCAGCAGGAGCAGGCGGTTGCAGTTTTCAGAACAAAAGGCCTTGATCGTTACCTGGAACCACTCGGACCGGTGCGGATAATTTACAGTGGTTTGCGACGTACAGCGGTGGCTAAACAATGACATTGCCAGCCTTCATTCTTATCATGACAGGCGTCCTGCTGAATGCCGTTGCCCAGCTTGCGTTGAAGGCCAGCGTGAAAGACGGCGGTGCTATCGAGTTGAGTGCCAGTAACATGCTGCCTGCGGCGAGCCAGTTGATGGCAGAGCCGTGGTTATGGGCAGGTCTGGCCTGTTACGGCATCAGTGTGATCGTATGGATACTGGCGCTCTCCCGTGTTGATGTCAGCATTGCCTATCCCATGTTGTCAGTCGGCTATGTCGTCAATGCATTCGCAGCCTATGCCCTGTTTGGCGAGGCATTGACGCCGGGACGGCTGATTGGCATCGGTATCATCATACTCGGTGTGACGGTACTGGCACGTTCATGACCACGTTACCGTTTACCAGACCGTCCATCGGGGATGAAGAGCTGCGGGCCGTTCGCGAGGTGCTTGAATCCGGCTGGATTACCAGCGGGCCGAAAGTACAGGAACTGGAACAGGCGCTGGCCGGCTATATCGGAGGTGGTGTACGGGTGCGGGTATTCAACTCGGCCACCAGTGGACTGGAAGCGTCGCTGCTGGCAGCCGGTATTGGTCCCGGCGACGAAGTTATCGTCCCGGCGATCAGTTTTGTTGCAACGGCCAATGTGGTGTTGCGCGCCGGCGCGCGACCCGTGTTTGTCGAGGTCGACCTGCGCAGCCGTAATCTTGATGCCGGTGCCGTCGCGGCAGCACTGACGCAGAACACGCGCGCGGTTATTCCCGTGCACTTTGCCGGCCTCGCCGTCGATATGGAGCCACTCTATGAACTGGCCGGAAGACATAATCTGCTGGTGCTTGAGGATGCGGCCCAGGCGATAGGCAGTGAATACCAGGGCAGGAAAATCGGTGCCAGCGGAAACCCGGTGTGCTTCAGCTTTCATCCCAACAAGAACATGACCACCATCGAGGGTGGTGCCGTTGCCAGTAATGATGAGGTTTTCATCAAGCGACTGGAACAGCTGCGTTTTCACGGCATTGATAAAGGCAGTGATGGCAACATCGATGTCGCTGCCTGGGGCGGCAAAATGAACTTGCCGGATGTCAATGCCGCTGTCGGACTGGCCCAGCTGGCAAGGCTTGACGGTTTCAACCGCCGGCGTCGTGAACTTGTGCAGCAGTACTTCCGGCGGTTGTCGCCCAGTGATGTGCTGGTGTTGCCGGCCGATGGCGAAGGCCACAGCTGGCACATGTTCTGTGTCTGCATCGACCATGCAGCGCTCGGCAAGACCCGGGCCGGGCTGCTGTCATTATTCAGCGAGCACGGCATTAGTGTGGGTACTCACTATCCTGCCATGCATCTGTTTTCCCTGTACCGCCAGTTTGGCTATGGTGAGGGTGATTTCCCTGTGGCTGAAAAGATCGGTGCACAGACACTGACCTTGCCACTGTTCCCGGCAATGACCGAAGCGGATGTTGAGCATGTGTGTGCGACATTGACGGCTATTTTGTCGGGTCGGTTATAAAGCCGCCGGGTTACACAGAAAACATATCGATGACTTCAATACAACCGCCAGAGCTGTCTGTTATAATTCCGGTTTTCAATGAGCAGGATGTCTTGCCGCTGCTGTTTGCACGCTTGTACCCGGTGCTTGATGGTCTTGGCCGCAGTTATGAAGTGGTACTCGTTGATGATGGCAGTCATGACCGTTCGCCCGGACTGTTGCGCAGGCAATATCATGAGCGGCCTGAGGTCACGCGCGTCGTGCTGCTGCGTGCCAATGCCGGGCAGCATGCCGCACTGACGGCTGGATTTGAATACTCGCACGGGAAATGCGTCATTACCCTGGACGCGGATTTACAGAATCCACCGGAAGAAATTCCCACGTTACTGGCGGAGATCGACAAGGGCTACGATTATGTAGGCTCGATTCGCAACATGCGCCGTGACAGTCGCTGGCGGCACTGGGCCTCGCTTGCCATGAACTGGCTACGCGAGAAAATCACCAGCATCCGCATGACAGACCAGGGCTGTATGTTCCGGGCCTACAACCGGGAGATCATCCAGGCCATTCTCGATTCGCGCGAGTCGCAAACCTTCATCCCGGCGCTGGCCTATACGTTTGCCGGCAATCCGGTCGAGGTGGTGGTAGAGCATGAAGAACGTGCTGCTGGCGAGTCGAAGTACTCCCTGTTCAAGCTGATTCATCTGAACTTCGACCTGATGACCAGTTTCTCGATTGTGCCGCTGCAGATATTTTCGCTGGTCGGCATGGGGATTGCCGTGATTTCCTTTCTGTTCGTCATTTATCTCGGTGTGCGCCGGCTCATGATCGGACCGGAAGTCGAAGGTCTGTTTACATTGTTTGCAATTGCCTTTTTCCTCATTGGTATCCTGTTATTCGGTATCGGTATACTGGGCGAATACGTCGGCAGGATTTATGTGCAGGTGCGCCAGCGTCCACGGTTTCTGGTGGGTACGGTACTGGAACCGGGCGAGACCTCGCAGGACAACGGCAACGCATGAGCGGCTTGCCAGGGCGGGTCGTGGTATTTGCCTATCATGACATCGGTGTGCGTGGCCTGTCGGTATTGCTCGCGCTGGGTGTGGATATTCGACTGGTCGTCACACATGTCGATGACCCGGCCGAGGCCATCTGGTTTTCAAGTGTCTCCGAACTGGCAGCTTTGAATGATATCCCGGTGATTACGCCCCCGGATCCCAATGCGGCTGAGGTGATTGAGCAGGTGCGCGCATGCCGGCCGGCTGTGCTGTTTTCGTTTTATTACCGTCATCTGCTCGGTGCGGAATTGCTGGAGATAGCGTCGATCGGTGCGTATAACCTGCATGGGTCCCTGTTGCCGAAGTACCGTGGCCGGGTGCCGGTTAACTGGGCCGTGCTGCAGGGTGAAACGGAAACCGGGGTCAGCCTGCATCGCATGGAGATCAAGCCGGATGCGGGCGCGTTACTGGATCAGAAGGCAGTCGCTATTCTGCCGAACGACACCGCGCAGATGGTGTTTCGAAAGCTGACTTGTGCTGCAGAACAGCTGTTGCTACGGTGTGTGCCGCTGTTGTTGCAAGGTCGCGCACGGGAGACTGTGCTGGATTTGTCAGCCGGCAGCTATTTTGGCGGTCGCCGGCCGGAAGACGGCCGCATCGACTGGCGCAAACCCGCGCGCGAGATACATAACCTGATACGGGCGGTGGCTCCGCCTTACCCGGGTGCGTTCTTCGATGCACGGGGAATCAGGCTGCAGGTACTCGGCAGTTACAACCGTGACCGGCCAGCACTCGGCCGGGCCCCGCGGCTCTACTGGCAGGATGGTCACTGCCATGCTGACTGTGTCGACGGGCGACAGCTTGACCTGACCGCCATTGCTGTTGCCGGCGAGCCGTTGCATGAACAGGGTTTTCGGGCGCGGTTTGGCACAGCGGAACTGGACCTTGCCTGAAAGGGGTTTTCTACAGGAGCGCATGGCATGAATATACTTATCCTCGGGGTGAACGGTTTTATCGGTCACCACCTGTCAAAACTGATCCTTGAAACCACCTCGTGGTCTGTCTATGGCATGGACATGCAGTCCATGCGGGTCGCCGACCTGATGGATCATGAACGCTTTCATTTTTTTGAAGGTGATATCACCATCAACCATGAATGGGTCGAGTATCACATCAGGAAATGTGATGTGGTATTGCCGCTGGTGGCAATCGCGACGCCCGCGACCTATGTGCAGGATCCACTGGCGGTTTTCGAGCTCGACTTCGAGGCGAACCTGCCCATTGTGCGCAATTGCGTCAAGTACGGGAAACGCGTGCTGTTTCCCTCGACCTCTGAAGTGTACGGCATGTGCACCGATAGTGAATTTCACCCTTACGAGTCCTCACTGGTGCTGGGGCCGCTAACCAAGCAACGCTGGATCTACTCCTGTTCCAAACAGTTGATGGATCGTGTTATCGCCGCCTACGGCCAGCAGCAGGGTTTTGACTATACCCTGTTCAGGCCATTTAACTGGATTGGTCCCGGTCTCGACAGCCTGCACACACCCAAGGAAGGCAGCTCGCGGGTGGTCACACAGTTTCTCGGGCATATTGCCCGGGGTGAACCGATCAAGCTGGTGGATGGCGGCCAGCAGCGGCGCAGCTTTACCAATTACAGTGACGGCGTCGCGGCCCTGCTGAAGATTATCGAGAACAAGGGCGGGGTGGCGACCGGCAAGATCTACAACATCGGTAACCCGAAGAATGACCTGTCCGTGCGTGAACTTGCTGAAATGATGCTCGAGATCGCGATGGAATTCCCGGAATACAGCAGCGGTGCCAGTCAGGTGAGGCTGGTGGATGTGAGTTCCATGAAATACTACGGCGAAGGCTATCAGGACATCCAGACGCGTGTGCCGTGGATTGAAAATACCCGGCAGGAGCTGGACTGGGAGCCACAGGTGACCGTGCGAGATTCACTCAGGGGTATTTTCGAGGCCTACCGTCACGAGGTGACAGAAGCGCGTGCCTTGCTGGATGACTAGTACTGGTTCAATTTGTATATAGATATTTTTAGCCACGGAATCCACGAAAGGACACGGAATGATTTCTTATGAAGCAGATATTTTTCCGTGTTATTCGGTGGATTCCGTGGCCATTTAATAATAGCGGTTACTTTACTGTGTTCGTTCGGCATCCATTGCTATCCCCCCTGGGGGAGTACTCGTGCAGATTGCACTGAAGGTTGATGTTGATACCTTGCGGGGCACGCTGGAGGGGGTGCCGGCACTGCTGCGGTTGTTTGACCAGCACCAGGTTCGGGCAACCTTTTTATTCAGTCTTGGACCGGACCACACTGGTCGCGCACTGCGGCGGGTGTTTCGTCCGGGGTTTCTCTCCAAGGTTCGCCGTACCTCGGTTGCCAGCCACTACGGCCTGAAGACACTGCTGTACGGGACGCTGCTGCCCGGGCCGCATATCGGTCGCCGTGCAGGACACATCATGCGCGATGTGGAGACGGCCGGCCATGAGGTGGGTATTCATTGCTATGACCATATCCGCTGGCAGGATTTTGTGGCAGACAAGGATGCTGACTGGACGCGGCGGGAAATGCAGCGCGCGATGGACGCCTTTCAGGAGGTCTTTGGTCGCCGCGCAGCAGTCACCGGCGCGGCAGGCTGGCAGATCAATGCACATGCGCTGGTGCTGGAAGAAGAATTCGGCTTCAGCTATGCCAGCGATGTCCGCGGCGAATCGCCATTTTACCCGCTGATGGAGGAGGCTGGTTCACGCTGCCTGCAGATTCCTACCACCCTCCCGACGCTGGACGAATTGATTGGCAGTGAGGGTATTTCTGCTGCAAATGTACACGAGGTGGTCTTTGCGGCCAGTCGCAAGGCGCTGCCAGCCGGTCATGTCTATACCCTGCATGCTGAGCTGGAGGGCATGGCGCTGTCGCCTGTCATGCAACGCCTGTTAGCGGACTGGCAGGCGGCGGGTGATACGCCAGGGCCGTTGCGGGATACCTTCGCTACCCTGGAACAGGCCACGCTGCCGACAAGGCCGGTGGTTTGGGATCAAGTTCCCGGTCGCTCGGGTGTGCTGGCCGTGCAGGGTGCCACCTGAATGCCGTAGGCCAGTTGGCGTGAATTGCCTAGTGGTGCTGCCGGTCCTGGCGGCGCCAGCGATCAACAATATCATCAATATCCAGATCAGCGGGGCCGGTCACCCAGTGGCGGAAGAAATCGACACTGGCACTGTTAGGCGGCGGGTCAGGCTTGTAGAGCTGTACACGGGTGGGCAGCGGTACTGCCAGTCCCATGATCATGGCCTCACCCTGTCCCAGTGATGACAGTACATCAATGAAATCACTTTCTGCTTCCGGCACCAGATCGCGGACATAGTTCTGGTCATCCGGGTTGGTGAGACGCAGGCAGACGAATGTGCTGCACTGCGCCAGTACGGTTTCGGATAACTCGTGTGGCCGTTGTGTGACCACTGCAAGACCGACACCGTATTTCCGGCCTTCCTTGGCTATGCGTTGCATGGAGCGGCGGGTGCCCTCGTACTGCGAACCCCCTTCACGCGGGATGTAGGCATGTGCCTCTTCGCACACCAGCAGCAGCGGGAATTCCTTGAATTTAGGATTCCAGTAATTGAATTCAAATGCGAGTCGACCGACCTGTGCAGTCACCACGGGACGCACATCGAATGGCACGGAACTCAGATCGATGATCGTGATCTGCGCCTTGGGATCGCCGAGGCCGACAAAGTCCCGCAGCAAACCGGACATGGTGCCGGAGGAGGTGCGGTGCTTTGGCTGCAGCAGAAAATCATAGCGTGCATCATTCATACGGCTCTGCAGACGCATCAGGAACTGGTCAAACAGCCCGGCAAGTGCACCCTTTTCCTTGCCAAAATTGGTTGTCATCTTGTTGGCTTCTTCGAAGTAGGCATACAGCTCGTGCAGTGAGAAGTAAACCGGCGAATCAATCGAGATATCACCAAGCTCCAGTTCCTTGTTGGACTTGTTGCGCAGGTCATGCACGCTGTCACGCAGAAAGGCGATTTGTGAAGAAGCAGAGTCATCGCTGCGATCGATCAGCAGATCGACCAGTTCGGCGAAAGTCATCAGCCAGTAGGGTATCTCCAGTTCCCGTGCATCAATGTAACGGGTGACTTTCCTGTCAAATGCATGTTGTCGGGTACCGTCATTATCTTCCCAGCTGTACTCGCCATGCAGGTCAAGAAGAATGATATGCGCTTTAGGCATCGACTTGACGGCGCGTTGCAACAGGTTGGCAACGGTCCATGACTTGCCGGCTCCGGACTGGCCAAGAATGGCGAAGTGGCGGCCAAACAGGGCGGCAGGGTCCAGGCAGACATCAATGGAATGGTCGGCCGAAGCAACGCCGACGGAATAACCCTGGGCACGGAACTTGACGAAGATGGATTCGACCTCTTCCTTGCTCACCGAATGGACCTCTGCACCGGTAACCGGGAATTTTTTAATGCCGTTCTGGAAAACACCGCCGGGAGAGACTTCACCGAGCGGAATCAACTTGATGTGTTTGCGGGTGCCGTTACCGCTTGCGGCGGGAACTTCCTGAATAGATCTGACAATTGCAAGCAGCTTGATGTTGCCCTGGGTGATCGCGACATAGGAGCCCGGCTGGCCGCTCATATCAGTGTCTTGCTGGATGGCTATGCGTGGCAGGCGGCCTTCATTCGCTTCTACCAGCATGGCCTCCAGTTTGCCGGTTTCTACTCGGGTAACTTGTCCTATCAACGTTTTCGTATACGGTGTCATTGCCGGGTTCCCTTTGGACTGAAATCAGTATAGAGCTGCCCTGGCAGGACCTGTGGGCAGCTCTAACGATTTAGCGGCAGCGATACAGGTATGTTTATACCTGCCTCCACACCGTGGCAGACTTGCCTCAGTAGCGAGGCGGCATCTCGGGCCGGTACAGGTTCCTGAACTGCTTGCGGTAGTAGACAACGGCACTGTTGCCGCCGGCCTTTACATCGAAGATCTTCCAGCCGGCTTCGCTTTTATAGAAACGAAACTCCAGCTTGGTGGGGATGCCATTCGGCTGCATGATCCAGGCGTTGACCCGGACATCGTCACTGCCTTGACCGCGTGGTGTGAAATAGCGAATAGGCTGGTTGGTATAGCTGGTCAGCTTCTGTGCCAGGGTGTTCATGAAGGCCTGGGTAAGCTGCTCCTGCATGATGGCGCGTTGTTCGGGTGACATGGTCCGCCATGCGGGCCCGGCTGACCAGCGGGCCATGTAGTTGAAGTCAAAATAGGGTGCGACTTCTGCTTCCAGAAAGGTCCTGGCCTGTTCGGGGTTCTGTGCGCCGCCATTGCGGATAAACGTGGTCAGTTTGTTAATGCCTGCCTTGACGATGCTAAGCGGTGCGGATGATTCTGACCGGGGTGCCGGGTAATAAGAGGGGTAAGGTGCGTAGGGCGCTGCGTTTACGGTGTGGGCGAGTGTGGGAACGAGAACAAGAAAAACAGCCAGTAGATTTGCTTTCATTTAGGCCTCTTTAGTTGCGCTGGGTGTTTGGAAGAAAAACAGGCTGGCATTTGCCAGCCTGCGACGTTCGTCTTATACACCAGACAGCCACCTGTTTCCAGTGCATGCGCGAGAAAACGCATGCACTGGTCAGGCGCAGAGATTACTGGGCTGTAGCGGGTTCAGCCGGTGCGGCCGGTGCAACCGGAGCAGCATAGCCGTAAGGTGCATAACCATAGCCCGGGTAGCCACCCCAGCCATAGCCCGGGTAGCCACCATAGCCATACGGACCGTAGCCATAACCGTCATAATAACGGCCATAGTAATCGCCATAACCCCGGCCATAACCGTGTCCGCGTCCGCTACCGCTGCCGTGCATGTTGAAGCCGAAATCACCGTCACCGAAGAAATCGCCAAGGCCATCACCCCAGCCATCACCCCAGCCGTCGTCGTAGCCTCTGTGACCCCACGGCCCCCAGCCGCCCCATGCTTGAGCGGATGTGACCGGAAGGGCGACCAGTGTACCGAGCGCGGCGGCTGCCAGTGTCAGTTTCAATGTTTTCATATAAATTTCCTCCTCTAGCAAAAAGCTCTATCAAGTCATGACAGGGATAATTTTGGGAGAAGCTCATGCGAAAATAATTGATCTGCGTCAATATAGCGTCAGTTTTTGCGCAGTGCATCTTCCCGCAGGTGTGAATTACTGCCGGTCGCGTTAGACTCATTGAATATGTGTGAGGTTAAAGACTCGAGGGGACGGGATAGCACAATGCACTGGATTATTTACATATTCCTGATGGGAATAACCACTGTAGTTATGGGTGAACCAAGAGGTGAGGAGTTGTATTCGGAGCATTGCTCGGCCTGCCATGGTGACACGGGTGAAGGTGGTGTCGGCGTGCCGCTGTCACTGCCATCCTTTCTCGACAGTGTTGACGACCAGTTTTTACGTATGACCATCCGCCACGGGCGACCCGGTCGGGTGATGCCTGCCTTCAGCCGGCTCAGTGATGCCCAGGTAGATGCCATCGTGCGCTTTATCCGCGGCTGGTCCAAAAAACCGGCGCCTGAATTTTCATACAAGCCGATCCCGGGTGATGTACAGCACGGCAAAAAGTTGTTTGCCAGTTATTGCGCCGCATGTCATGGTGCCGACGGTGAGGGGGGGCGTGGAACCGGGGTGACCTTCTCCCGCAAGCGGGACCTCCCGGTGATTGCACCGGCGCTGAACAATGCCGGCTTTCTGGCGGCGGCCTCGGATGAAATGATCCTGCATACCCTGCAGTACGGTCGTGAGGGTACGCCGATGCGCTCCTTCCTGGTACAGGGACTCTCGGAACAGGACCTCGTAGACCTGGTCAGTTATGTCCGTACCTTTGAAACAGAGCCGCTGTCCGGGAAGCAGCCGGTGACGGCAGCGGAAACCACGATCTCGGCCGAGTCGCCCTACACGCTGGAAGAAACCATCGAAAACCTGAAAGTTGCGATTGTCGGCCAGAACTTTATCCTGATCAGGGAGGACACTCTTGAGCACGGTCTTGTCAAGGAGGGCGAGGAGGATCCGTCCGAAGTGATTCTGCACTTTTGTAACTTCAGGTTTCTCTACGAGGCTCTCGCCATCGATCCGCGTATCGGCATGTTTCTGCCATGTCAGGTCACCGTGACCGAAGTCGCCGGCAAAGTGATGGTCTCTACCATCAATCCCCTGTATCTGAGTCGTTTGTTCAACAATGACGAACTGAGCGAGTACTGCCACAAAATGCACGATGTGTATGCCTCGATCCTGGAGGATGCGACGCTATGAAACAACGATCCGGCGTTATTCTTTTTTCCATGATACTGCTGCTGGCGCAGCTGCCGCGGCTGGCTGCTGCCGAGGACATGATCATGACACGCTCAGTGCTGGCATTCCCTGAAGCCATGCTGGCCCTTCAGGAGTCTATCGCGGCCCATGGCTACACGGTATCGCGGGTGCAGCGTATCGACATTGGGCTGACAGGTATGGGTTACAAGACAGACAAGTATCGCATCGTATTTGCAGGCAAAATCGATGAGATCAGGGAACTGACCGACAAAGCGCCGCAACTGACGCCGTACCTGCCGCCCAAGATATCGATCTTCGCCGAAGGTGATCAGACCATTCTGGTGACCATCAATCCGCAGCAGTATGCCGCGATAGCCGGCAATGCGGTGGATCCGGTCTTTTTTGATCGATGGGAAAGCGACCTGAGATCAATCTTCTATGATGTCAATACTGCCCGATAGCGCTCTACCACTGCAGTTTCGCCTCGACCATCGCGCGTATCTTCATCACAGTCGTCGTCGTGACCTTCTCGCATGGAGGCTATCGGTTTGCCCCTGACCGGCTCAATTCGGGAATCGTTTCAACACAATTTCCCATATTGGGAATATATTCCCAATATGGGAAATTGATGCTATTATGACCAAAACGCGGCGGCAGAATGCTACTCGATACTGTGATCACGTTCACTATGCCGCCGGGTTACGGGGCGAGGGAGTGGCACATTACCGGTTGGTCGCGCGTCTACACGAATGCACACTGGTTTTGAAATGAGCAAAAATCAGCAACATGCACTTTTCTCTGCGACACGACGGCTGCTGCGCCCGCTGGTACGCATTCTGTTGCGCAACGGTGTTGCGCACGGTGCATTTGCGGAGTTGACCAAGAAGGTGTTTGTGGATGTGGCCTTCGATGAATTCGCGCCTGACGGCAAGAAACAGACAGTGTCGCGGGTGTCTGCAATGACCGGCCTGACGCGCAAGGAAGTTGCGCGATTGCACGAGTTGCAGCAGACCGATGATACGTCTTCCCAGGCGCGTTATAACCGTGCCGTGCGTGTGATCAGTGGCTGGATGAACGACACACGCTTCCATGACAGTGCCGGGAAACCGGCCGAATTGCCGGTGAGTGGGAAGCCGCATTCATTTGACGAACTGGTCAGGCAATACAGCGGTGACATCCCGACCCGGGCGATGCTCTCCATGCTGGTCGAGTCCGGTAGCGTAGAGGAACTCGACGGGAAGGTTCGCCTGATACGGTTTGCCTATGTGACCGGCAAAGACCAGGCCGAGAAGCTGGACATACTTGGCAGTGATGTCTTTGAACTGATCTCGACTATTGATCATAACCTCACTGCTGCACCGGAAAAGCTGTTGTTCCAGCGCAAGGTCTCGTACGACAACGTGGATCCGGCCGCATTGACACGGCTCAGGAAACTGTCTGCCAGGAAGGCGCAGACCCTTCTGGAGCAGCTCGACCGGCAGTATGCGTCCAGTGAACTGGAACCCGGTGATGATTCGGGGAAAACGATCAGCCTGGGTATTTATTACTACGTAGAGAATTCATCAGAGGAATCCGAGACATGATGCGCCCGATACATACAGGAATCATTACCCTCGCCGCACTGGTGCTGAGTGTGTTCATCACTGCCTGTGGTGGAGGCGGTGGCGGTTCACTGGCCGGTGGCGGTATCGGCGGTACCGGCGTGACCTCGGGTACTGTGTCCGGCTTTGGCAGTGTCTTCGTCAACGGCATCGAATTTGAAACCGACGGTGCCAGTCGTGATGTCGACGATGAAATCAGCACCAGTAACGGCTTTGATGATGACACGGTGCTGGGCATCGGAATGGTGGTCACTATTACCGGGACCGTCAATGCCGACGGAGTGACCGGTACCGCAGACAGCATTGTCTACGATGATGATGTCGAGGGTCCGGTGGCTGCAATCGTTGAAGCACCGGACATGGTCACTAAAACCCTGACTATTTTCGATTTCACCGTCGTCGTCAACAGAAACACCACGGTGTTCGAAAATACAGCCTATGGCAGCCTTGCAGCGAATGACTTGCTGGAAGTCAGCGGTTATTTTGGTGCTGACGGACTGTACGCGACCCGTGTGGAGAAACAGGGCGTGCTGGACCCGGGTTCCAGTCGAGTAGAGCTCAAGGGAACGGTCAGCGGCTTTGATGGCACTGATACCTTCATGCTGGGCACTATCACGGTCACCTTTGATGGTATGACCGAGTTCGAGGACTTGCCGGGTACAGTAACCAATGGCCAGTTTGTCGAGGTCGAGGGTACGCTGGAGACAGCGACCTCAATAGCAGCCAGTCGCATCGAACTCGAGGACGAAGGTTTTGGAGACGATGTCGACGAGATCAGCCTGGAAGGCATTGTTACCGACTTCAACGACATCGGCAACTTCAGGGTGTCCGGCCAGCGTGTGAACGCAAGCAGTGCAACGTTTGAACCCGCAACCCTGAAAACGAGCATTGCCGATGACGCCCGGGTCGAGGTCGAGGGCTCCATTGTAAACGGCATCCTCCGGGCAACTGAGGTTCAACAACGCGCGGGTGATGTTCAGTTGAGTGCGGTCGTACTTAGCACGAACAACATGGCGGGAACGCTGAGGCTGCAGGTTGTACAGGGACAGCCGGCAATTACTGTCACCGTCAACAACAAGACCCAGATCGAGGACAAACTGCCCGGTGGAGATGAGCCGCTCGATCTCAACGGGATTGTTGCAGGTGATTTTCTCAACGTGGAGGGATTCGTCGATGACAGTGACAAACTGATCGCCTCGCAGATCGAGCGTGATGAAGTAGGCGATATTGTGCTGCGTGGACCGATAGACAAGCCACCGACTGGCGGCAGCACGGCCTCCGGTACTGTGTCCATCCTGGGTGTCAGTATCGCCACGCGTAGCTCAACCGAGTTTGATGGCGGGGATATTACCACCGGCACAGACTTCTTCTTGCAGATCAATAACGGTGACCTGGTCGAGTTCACGGACTACAACGAGGTCGGCCTGCCAGCCGATGGGTATGCCGACGAGGTTGAGCTCGAGGACTGAGTCACCGTTTAACTTCCCCCTTTTGGCGCCCCCGAGGCGCCATTTTTTTATCTGCCAGGGAGGCTTGCCGGGTGAGTGAACACATAATCATTGTCCTTCACCGGGGTGTGGCAACCGAAACATTCGCTCACGAATCCCGCATCCTTGCCATAGGGCTGCTGCTCCAGCCCGACCCAGCGTGCAAAACCCCAGCCGCCGGTTTCACTCCATCTGGCGGCATCCTTGAACATGAACTCCGCATGAACGAAGTCGCCGGGGACCACCGCCTTCTCCCAGGCCGCGTGGGTGGTGTCTTTCCAGACCAGCTTGCCCAGTATGGTGCCGTCAGGCCACGGGTTGGTGTGGCCGGATCGCGCGGCAGCCACTGCAATGTCATTACCGAGTATCACGCGCAGGGTGTTGTTATCGATGCGGCTTGACGAGCCGATCATGCGCCAGTCCTGGTAATTTTCCGGTAGCGTGATGCCGTTGGGTGCCGGCAAGACATCGGCCGCGCGTGACAGCGAGGTACAGAACAGGCCGACAGCCATGGCTGCGAGCGCGAGGCGAGTCATTGTTTTCATGTGTACTCTCCGGGTAGATGCAGGGTATGTCCTGCTCTGCTTACACTGTAGTCGATTATGAGGGTTTTGCCGGCAGCTGTCTGTATCTCAGGCACCAGACACGCTCTGTCAGTGCCGTCAGCCCCTTTTCCCTGAACCGCCGGTATTCTGCAAGCGCGTCAAACTGAAACAGTTGTTCCACGGTAAAGCCAGGCTCGAACAGGTGGCAGATCTCTTCCCGGGGAACAGAAAAGGGCGGGCCGTTCATTTCAAGCTGATTGTACTCCAGCGTAATCAGCAATCCGGAGGCGCCATGGTCAATTAATTGCTTCAGGTGAACGGCATAGCGGGGCCGTTGTGCCGGTGTGAGTGCAATCAGGGCGGCACGGTCGAAGAAGGCGCTTACTACTCCGATATCCTGCTGCCCGAGTGAAAAGAAATCCGCGCACAGCAATTCGAGCTGGTCGACGATATAACGACGGCCATAGTGTTCTTCATGGATCTCGGGCGTCAGGTTGTTTTCAGCAAAAAAGGCCTCGATGGCGAGTTGGCTGACCTCGATACCGACCACCGTGTGACCCTGTTCCAGCAGCCACAGCATATCGCGACTCTTGCCACACAGTGGCACCAGTATCCGGCTGTCTTTTGCCAGTCCCAGTTGTGGCCAGTGACGCAGCAGATGGCGGTTTGTCTCGCCTTGATGGAAGCCAACCTGGTTGGCTTGCCAGCGCTCGTGCCAGAACTCCAGGTCCATAGTCGTGTTGTGTCGCGGGTGCTTGCCAGCCGGTAGTATACTAATAATCATTCAGCCGTTTGTGGCAACGAGGAGCTTATGTCTGAACAGCCAGCAGACCCCTTCAGGTCGGCCTTCAAGGGCCGCTTTGAAAACGTGTTGCGCTGGGAACAGCTGGATGCCTTGTGGACGGTGCTTCGACACGATGCCGATGCTGGCTGGCATATCTACGCAGTGGGTGAGCCGCCACCGCAACAGTCTGTCAATGCGGCAGTGCTGGAAAACTTTCTCACGGAAATTGACCAGCTGTTACGCAGGGAACATGCAGAAGACTATTGTGGTGTGGTGTTTACCGACTCCATGCAGAATCCAGGGTTTGTGAAAATATTTGACCCCCACAATCTCGGTGTGTCCTGCGGTTTCAGCGACCATCCTCCCTTGCCTGGCTGGATACTCTCGAAGCTTCCCCCGGTTGACCTGAAGGCCACGACCTCCCTGCCCGGAAACCGCCGCCGTTGGTGGCAGCGGCTCCTGGGTGAGGAAAAAACATCACTTTAACCTGTTGTAATTAATGTAAATTATATTTACTGGTTGAAGTATATTAGTCATTTTAAATATACTGCGACTTCGGATTTTGTGGCAGACCGTCGCGGAATCCCCGATTTTCTATCTAGCCTATGGAGAAGTCATAATGAAAATAGTAGCCAGTGCGTTAATTGCAGGTGTTTTATTGAGTGTCAGTGGTGCGGTGTTTGCCGATGATGACGTCGATGGCCAGAAGATTTACCAGACCAGTTGCCAGGCCTGCCATGCCACCGGTGCTGCCGGTGCACCAAAACTCGGTGACAAGGAAGCATGGGCGCCGCGTATCGCGACCGGAACCGATGCCCTGCTGGCATCGGCAATCAAAGGCAAGAATGCCATGCCACCGAAGGGCGCATGTATGTCCTGCACGGATGCTGATCTGAAGGCAGCGATTGAATACATGGTCAGTCAGAGTCAGTAGTCTTACAACGGGTAAACCTGAATGCGGGTGCCTTTCAGCCCGCGATCAGCAATCGGTTCGAAGAATGGCGTGTCATGGGCACGCCATTTTTTTGATCTGGAGTAACGACCACGAAACGGGATTGACGCCTTATGCGGCTCCCGGCATTAGCTGCCCTTGCCGCCGGATACCGCAGTCTTCAGGTTTGCGCCGGGGAGCAGGCAATCCGGTGGTGTGTATAGAGCATGATCGTTAACAACAGCAGCGCCCCTGCCTGGTGCGTTGCTGCAAGGGCCACGGGCACATGCAGTAATAATGTCGAAATGCCCAGGCTGACCTGCAGCACGGCAGCCGCCAGCATCAGGTGCAGGCCGGTCGTCACGGTTGCCGGTAGTTTGTAACGGCGCGCGGACAACCAAAACACGATGACGCTGGTGAACACCAGTGTCGCCAGTAGCCGGTGCACGAACTGAACGGTGGCAATGTTCTCGAAAAAATTACGCCACACAGGCTCCTGCATGAAGATTGCCTCGGGTATCCAGCGACCGTCCATGAGTGGAAAGGTATTGTAGGCAAAGCCTGCCTTGAGACCGGCAACAAAACCACCGGAAAGAACGGTAATGAAAACCAGGCCGGTCAACAGCGCGGCGGCATGGCGCAGCCCGCCGGGCGTGCTCGCCGTACGCCGGTCGCCCAGCCAGAGTCCCAGTGCGACATGAAACATGTAGGCATAGATCAGGATTGCCAGACCAAGGTGAGCGGTGAGCCGGTACTGACTGACATGCGGGTTGTCGATGAGTCCGCTTTTTACCATGTACCAGCCAAGCAACCCCTGCAGGCCGCCGAGCACAAACATCGTGACGAGTTTCGGAACCAGCGGTCGGCGTATCCAGCCTTTGGCCAGAAAAAACAGGAACGGCAGGAGAAACACCGTGCCAATCGTTCTCCCCAGCAGCCGATGCGAATATTCAAACCAGTAAATCCGCTTGAATCCGTCCAGGTCCATGCCGAGGTTAATCTTCCGGTATTCAGGTGATTGCTGGTAAAGACTGAAGGTTTCGTCCCAGTTGGCCTGGTCGAGGGGTGGCAGGATGCCGAATATAGGATCCCATTCAACCATCGACAGGCCGGACCCCGTCAACCGTGTCACACCGCCGAGTATAACCATGGCGTACACCATGGCACAGCAGACAAACAGCCAGACGGCAATGCGCCGGTTGTGTGTGCTTTCCAGCGCTGGTGTGTGGCTGCTGTTCATAAGCGTCAGTATTCTACCTTATTTCATTCGACAAACTACTGTTACGCGGGCGGCTGAGGCGGGTTAGAATTCCACGGAGAACATCAGTATGAAGACGGCAGGTTGCTATGAAACAGTTGTTCATGATCGCACTGGCTGCGGCCCTGCTATCGCTGCTGGCCTGGTATTACCTGCGTCCGGTTGCCCCAGAGGAAGCCCGTGTTGTACAAAACGGGCCGGTCGTTGATGCCCCTGCCGCGTTGCCTGAGGTGCTCACTATTGAAGGGGACGCGCCTGCCAGAGTAGTACTCGATATCAGTGTTCACACCCTCGAAGGGCTCAAGGTGTTGTTTGACCGTGCAGAGGCACTGGCGATGAGACCGCAGGTGCAGGGTGAGGAGGCCAGCGTGGTGCTGGTGCTGCACGGCCCCGAGGTGGAGTTTTTCTCTACCAGGAACTATGCACAGTACAAGGATATTGTTGACCAGGCCGCACGCCTGGATGCCTTTGATGTCGTCGACGTGAAGATCTGTCAAAGCATGATGGAGGCGCGTGGCATCGAACGCGATGACATCCCGTCCTTCATCGAACAGGTGCCGTTAGGCCCGGGTGAAATCGAGCGCCTGGTGCGTCAAGGCTATGTAGTTTTCTGAATTTATCCTGAGCCGTTTCTCAACAGATAGTATTGCCACGGAATCCACGGAAGAACACGAAAAAATAAATTCCTTACAAAAAATATTTCCGTGTTCTTCCGTGGATTCCGTGGCTATTCGAGATTCTTTAAAGTTACGGCTCGGGGCAGAAAAATCCTGCCCCGACAGCCGCCTCGCCACTAATCAGCCGTTACGGTTATCAAGGATATTCTCGATGATCGGGGCGAGGATGATTTCCATCGCAAAGCCCATTTTCCCTGCCGGGACAACCAGGGTATTGCGCCGGGACATGAAGGAGTCATCCAGCATGCTCAGCAGGTAGGGGAAATCGATATCCAGTTGCTTCGGGTCCTTGAAACGAATCACCACGAAGCTCTCGTCCGCTGTCGGAATATCGCGGGCGATAAACGGGTTGGACGTATCGACGGTGGGTACTCGCTGGAAATTGATGTCGGTACGCGAGAATTGCGGTGTGATGTAGTGGACGTAATCGGGCATACGCCGCAGGATGGTGTCGGTGACGGCCTCCGTGGAGTAACCACGCTGTTCGCAGTCACGGAATATTTTCTGGATCCACTCGAGGTTGACGATCGGTACAACACCAATCAGCAAGTCAACATGTCTGGCCACATCAACCGTATCGGTCACGATACCGCCGTGCAGACCCTCGTAAAACAACAGGTCCGTACCGGCCTCGATGTCTTCCCACGGGGTGAATTCACCCGGCTTCTGGCCATAGGGTTTTGCTTCCTCATCGCTGTGCAGGTAGTAACGGCGTTTACACGAACCGGTCTCACCGTAGGTTTTGAAGGTCTCTTCGAGCTTGTCAAAAACATTGGCCTCGGGGCCGAAGTGGCTGAAACTGTGATTGTCGGCCGCCCCGGCCTCCTCCATGGCAACTTTCATGGCGGCACGGTCATACTTGTGGTAGCTGTCACCTTCTATGACAACGGGATTTACACCCTCGCGCAGGAAGATATGCTCAAACGCCACCTTCACAGTGGTGGTGCCGGCACCGGAGGAACCGGTTACAGCGATTACTGGATGTTTTTTGGACATGAAAAGCTCCTCGACCCTAAGGGATAAATCAGGTTAGTTTGGATTCATGGCAGGTCAGTCGACCTGATTCGGGACAGATGTGTACCGCGTTGCCAGGGCTCTTAGCTTGAACCGAAGCGGCGTATTGAACCATTATTACGCTGCAAGACTCAAGTCGCGGCCACGGTCTGTCCGTGTGAATGCGTAAAAGTACAACAAGATCAACGAGCTAGTATTTTTGCGCGCTATTTGCCAAGCTTCTCAAGATCAACACCGAGTATTCCCCCCGCCTTCATGAAGGCCTCCTCTCGTTGCTCACAGATGTGGCCGTTAGCCAGCTGGCGCAGGATCCCCAGTTTGATCAGCATGGCATTGACCTGCGCCCGTGCACCTACCAGGAAGGCATACCGTCCGACATCCTGCGCGTCGTGAATGATGTCCTCCAGGGCGCGGCAGGTGGTGAAATCAACGACCGGCACATCGGTCAGATCAAGGATCAGGACATCGTACTCATCGATGGAGGCCAGGCGACGCGCCATTCCCTTGGCGGAACTGAAGCTCATGGGGCCGCTCAAACGGTACAACAGGATACGGGAGTTGCTGGCATCCATGATGGCCCGTTCGGTGGCAGTCAGGGGTGATCCTTCGCTGGCAGAGGATTTGACGGCCTGAATACTCGCCAGCTGGATATCGGTCATGCGCTTCATGAACAGCAGGCTGGCCATGACCACGCCGACGCCAACGGCAGTAATCAGGTCCACGAAGACAGTAATGAACAGTACCGTAAACATCACGATGACACCGGCCAGCGGGGCGGTGCGCAGGCGCTTCAGGTAGTCCCAGTCGATAATGTCGGTGCCGACCTTGATAAGGATACCGGCCAGCACGGCGTGCGGTATGTAGCGGGCGAGGCCACCGGCACCGAGTACCATGGCGAGCAGCGCCAGCGCGTGCAGTGCCCCGGATATCGGTGTCTTGCCGCCGGCGCGGACATTCACCACGGTGCGCATGGTGGCGCCGGCCCCGGGCAGGCCGCCAAACAGGCCGGCGACCATGTTACCAATGCCCTGGCCAATCAACTCGCGGTCCGGTTTGTGGTAGGTACGGGTAATGCTGTCGGCCACCAGCGAGGTCAGCAGCGAGTCGATCGAGCCCAGCACCGCCAGTATCATTGCCGACTTCAGCATCTTCGGTAACAGCGCCAGGGTAATCGTGGGTTGTTGCGGGTTTGGCAAACCGGAGGGAATATCACCCAGGATGGTGACCTCGCTGTCCTGAAAAAACAGCAAATACACCAGTGTTCCGACGATCAGTGCCAGTAATGGCGATGGCAGGATACGGTTAATGCGGTTGGGCAGAAAATACACAATGACCAGGGTGATCAGCCCCAGTACTGTTGCCGACATCACCGGGTTAGACAGGACCTCCGGCAGTGCCTGTGCCGAGACCAGCGGGCCACCCTGCGCGGGCCAGCCCACCAGCGGACCCAGTTGCAGCAGGATGATGATGATGCCAATGCCGCTCATGAAGCCGGAGATTACCGGGTGTGGCACCATGCTGATGTATTGACCGAAGCGCAGGACGCCGAACAGGACCTGGAAGACGCCACCCAGAATCACCACAGTAAATGCAATAGCCGCACTCCGGGACGGATCATCCGGAAACATGGCCGCGTACTGGGTAAAAATTGCCGCCATCACGACGGTCATCGGACCCGTCGGGCCGGAGACCTGTGCCGGGGTGCCACCCAGCAGGGCGGCAAAGAGACCGACGCAGATGGCACCGTAAAGGCCGGCAACCGGACCGGCGCCGGATGACACACCGAAGGCCAGCGCCAGCGGCAGGGCGACAACCGCCGCCGTAATGCCACCGTAGATATCGCCGCGAATATTTCTGAAATTCAGGCCGTTGATTAGATTCATTGGATTGTCAGTTGCCCGGACAGCGGGCGATTATCATACTCAAGTAGTTATGAAGGCAACGGCTGGACCCTGGTTCGCACATCTGCTTGTGCGCTCGACCAGTAAAAGCTTCCACCGCAGGAGCGTCTCGCATGCGCGATGATCGCTGTGCAACGTGCTAAATACGTTCGAACAGCAGATCCCATACCCCGTGCCCGAGGCGCTGGCCGCGCTGTTCGAATTTCGTGATGGGACGGTAGTCAGGCCGTGGCGCGTAATCACTCCCTGCAGCGCAGTTGCGAAAGGCCGCGGACTGTGTCAAGACCGCCAGCATGTGACCGGCATAGTCTTCCCAATCGGTGGCCATGTGCAGGCAGCCACCCTGCCTGATTTTCCTGGATAGCAGTTCAATAAAGCCGGGCTGCACGAGTCGGCGTTTGTGATGGCGCTTCTTGTGCCACGGGTCCGGGAAAAACAGCAGTACTCTATCGAGGCTGTTATCCGGCAAGCAGGTCTTCAGTACCTGAACCGCGTCCTCGCGCATGACACGAACGTTGTCCAGTTCACGCGCCTGCAGTTGCTGTAGCAGGCGACCCACACCCGGGCGGTGGACCTCGATGCCAATGAAATCACACCCCGGTTGCTGTTCGGCCAGAGTGAGCAGGACATCGCCGTTGCCGAAACCGATCTCGAGGGTGCACGGCGCGCGTCGACCGAAAATTGCCGCCATGTCCAGCGGCGCGTCGGACTCCAGCCCGTAACGTGGCCACAAGTCCTGCAGGGCGCGTTGCTGTGCGACAGTAATGCGTCCCTCGCGGCGCACGTAGGAGCGGATAATCCTCGCCCCGCTGACAGCGGCTGGTGAGGTCATTCTGTCTGGCCGGAGAGACAGGATAGTGAATCAGGATTCATTCTGGGTATGATGGTTGCGATACGTTTGTATCAGGATCAGGGCGGATTATGCAATGGAACTATTCGGGACAACAGTAGCGAAAATTATTGAGGAGCTGGGTGCCCGTGGCGCTACGGTGCTGATATGGCAGTTTGTACTGCTGGGCGCAGCCATGACAGCCGCATTTTTCACCCACCGCGCTTATATAAAATCGCTCGCTGTGCGCATGCAGCGTGATGACCCCAGTGTGTGGCGTGGCATGTTGATGCAAGTCGGACAACGGCTGGCGCTGCCGCTGAGCCTGCTGGGTGCGGTGCTGGTGGTGCGTCTGGGAATTAGCCAGTCCGGTTACGAGACGCCTCTGCTGGACCTGCTGGTCAAATTGATACTGGCGCTGGCGAGCGTGCGCCTGATTGTCTATGCGCTGCGTGTCGGTATTGCTCCGGGGCCCACCCTGAAGGCGTGGGAGAAGATCATCAGTACCACGATCTGGGGCCTGATTGCCCTGCATTTACTCGACTGGCAGCCTGCCCTGGAAGCCTTCCTGGACCAGGTTGCCCTGACCGTGGGCGATAGCCGTTTTTCCCTGCTCATGGCGCTGAAGCTGCTGGTGTTATGTGCACTCTATGTACTGCTGGCGTTCTGGATATCGGGTTTGATCGAGCAGCGGCTGAACCACGCCAAAACGATCAGTGTCAGCATGCGGGTCGGTCTTGCCAAGGTCGCCAAGGTGGGATTGCTTGCCGTGGCTTTTCTGATGGCCATGAACGAGGCGGGTTTTAACCTGGCGTCGCTGACCGTGTTCGGTGGGGCCCTCGGCGTGGGTATCGGGTTCGGTCTGCAAAAAATAGTCAGTAACTTTATCAGTGGTTTTATCCTGCTGGGCGATCGCTCGATTCGCCCGGGTGATGTCATTACTGTCGGCAGCACCTATGGCTGGGTCAGGCAACTGCGCGCACGTTATATCGTGGTGTGTAATCGTGACGGTGTCGAGACCCTGATACCGAACGAGAACCTGGTGACCTCGGAGGTCATCAACTGGAGTTTTACTGACAAGCACGTGCGTGTGCGTATCCCGGTACAGATCAGTTATGACGATGATCCGGAGCAGGCGATGGCGATTATGGAAGAGGCTGCCACGGCGAACAGCCGGGTGCTGACATCGCCTGCTCCGGCGGTCCGGCTGATGGCGTTCGCCGACAGTGGCATTGCACTGGAGCTGCGTGTCTGGCTGCTTGATCCGCAGGAAGGCATCGGTAATGTCCGCTCGGACATCAACCTGGCGATCTGGCGAGCGTTTAAAGCCGCAGGGATCACGATTCCGTATCCGCAGCGGGATGTGCATATCATACCCCCGCTCCCTCCGGGAGCGGGCTTGGGAGAGGGGGTAGAGATCAGGTAAAGACCCTCCCGGATTCCCTCTCCCTGAGGGGAGGGAATTGCAGGCGCTAGAAAAACGTACCGTCAATCGGCGACGAGGCGCTGGCAAAGCGCTTGCGGGGGATACGCCCGGCGCGGTAGGCCTCGCGGCCGGCCTCGATACCTTTCTTCATCGCCGAGGCCATCAGTACCGGATCCCGCGCACCGGCAATGGCGGTGTTCATCAATACCCCGTCACAGCCAAGCTCCATGGCCAGTGCGGCGTCCGAGGCCGTGCCGACACCGGCATCGACAAGTATCGGTACCGTGGCATTTTCGACGATCGTCATGATGTTGTAGGGGTTGCGAATACCGAGACCGGAGCCGATCGGCGCCGCCAGTGGCATCACCGCAACACAGCCGAGTTCCTCAAACCGTCTGGCAATGATGGGGTCATCATTGGTGTATACCATGATCTTGAAGCCATCCTTCACCAGTACCTCGGTGGCCTGCAGGGTCTGAATGATGTCAGGGAACAGTGTTTTTTCGTCGCCCAGTACCTCGAGCTTCACCAGCTCGTGTCCATCGAGCAACTCACGTGCCAGCCGGCAGGTGCGGATTGCATCCTCGGCGGTGTAGCAACCGGCGGTGTTGGGCAGCAGGGTATAGTGTTGCGGCGAGATCACGTCCAGCAGGTTGGGCTCATTTGCATGCTGACCAATGTTGGTGCGGCGAATGGCAACCGTGACAATCTCGGCGCCACTGGCTGCCGTTGCGGCACGTGTCTCTTCCATGTCCCTGTATTTGCCGGTGCCGACCAGCAGGCGCGAGCGATATTCAACGCCGGCGATGATTAACGGGTCGTCGCTGACGGCAGCGGAGGGGTGCAAGGCAGTGGACATAGGCAGTAAGCTCTTTAATACTTGATACGGGTCGGGTGCACGGCAGACAGCTATCCGCCGCCAATGGCATGCACAATTTCAATCCTGTCGCCCGGCTGAATGATATGGTTGTCAAAGGTGCTGCGTGGCACGATCTCCCGGTTGACCTCCAGGGCCAGTCGTTTGCCGGTCAGGCCGAGATCCTGCAGCAGCTGGCTGGCGCTGAGGGCGTCGGGGAATTCCCGGCGATCACCGTTCAGGATGATATGCATGGTTTCTTTCTACGAGGCTGCATGATGATGGAATATTCTACCGTAAACAGGGAGGCTTCGGTCATTTTACGGAGCGCGGGCAGTCAATGACAGAACAGTCAGAAGATATTATTTCCACCGAAATTGCAGGGACTCTTGATGGCCTGATGCTGCAGCGCATCAGGCGCACCCCGGACAACATCGCCTATCGCAGTTTTGATGCCGACAGCAAGCGCTGGCGGGATATCCGCTGGAGTGAGGTCGGTGAACAGATCGCCCGTTGGCAGGCGGCACTGGCGGCTGAACACCTGCTGCCCGGTGAGCGGGTCGCCGTGCACCTGCGCAACAGCAAGGAATGGGTGTTTTTTGACCAGGCGGCGCTCGCCTGCGGGCTTGCGATCGTGCCGCTGTATACCGATGACCGACCAGACAATATCGCCTATATCATGAGTGATTCCGCGGTGAAGGTGTTGCTGGTGCAGGATGCGGCCGTCTGGAAGCGGCTGGGTCCGGCGCTGGCCGGGCAGGATGACCTGCAACGGGTGCTGATACTGGACGGGTCAAAATCCGGAACCACGGCGGTGCTGCAGGACAAGCGCGTGCGAGTGGTGTCCGACTGGCTGCCGGCCGCCGCGGCACCGCTACAAAAGCGCGATGGCGACCCGCATGCGCTGGCGTCGATTGTCTATACCTCCGGCACGACCGGTCGTCCCAAGGGCGTGATGCTGAGCCACCACAATATGCTCTCGATCGCACACTCCGCGCTGACCATGATCGATGTCTACCAGCAGGACCTGTTCCTGTCCTTTCTGCCGTTGTCACACACGCTGGAACGCACGGCCGGTTATTATCTGCCGGTGATGTCCGGTTCGGCAGTTGCCTACGCGCGCTCCATCCTGCAGCTGGCGGAGGACCTGCAGCATATCCGCCCGACAGTCATGATTGCCGTGCCGCGTATTTTCGAGCGGGTGTTTGCGCGTATCCAGGGACAGATGGAGAAGCAGTCCGGGTTCAAGCGGACGCTGTTCAAGCTTACGACCGAGGTCGGCTGGCACCGCTTTGAATACCAGCAAAGGCGTGCCGGCTGGCGACCACGCCTGCTGTTATGGCCACTGCTGAACCGGCTGGTTGCCTCAAAGGTCACTGCAAAACTCGGTGGCCGCCTGCGCCTGTCGGTGAGTGGCGGTGCGGCGCTGTCGCGGCCGGTGGCGCAGATATTTATTGGCCTGGGTGTGCCGATCCTGCAGGGTTACGGACTGACCGAAACCAGCCCGGTCATCAGCGTCAACGTGCCGGAGGATAACGAGCCGGGCAGTGTGGGGATTCTCCTGAACGGTGTCGAGGCACGCATCGGCGACAATGAAGAATTACTGGTGAAGACACCGGGCATGATGCAGGGTTACTGGAATAACCATGCCGCCACGGCCGAGATAATCGATGCCGATGGCTGGTTGCACACCGGTGACCAGGCGCGCATCGACAACGGCCATCTCTATATCACCGGACGCATCAAGGACATCCTGGTGCTCTCCAATGGCGAGAAGGTACCGCCGATGGACATGGAGCTCGCCATCAGCCTGGTGCCGGCCATTGAACAGGTGCTGGTCATCGGAGAGGGCGAGTCTTTCCTTGCCGCGATTGCTGTACTTGACAGGGAGGCATGGCAGCCGCTGGCGGCACGCTTCAAGCTCGATCCCGACGATGGTGAGAGTTTGAACAATGAGCGCTTGCAGTCGTTCCTGCTGAATGAAATCAAGGGCCATTTAAAGGACTTTCCCGGTTATGCCAAGGTTCGGCGCCTGATTCTGTCCCTGCAACCCTGGACGGTGGACAACGGCATGTTGACACCGACGCTGAAAGTGAAACGTGCACGCGTGCTGGAGAAGTTTGTCGCCGAGATCGAGACACTGTACCGGGGTGAGCCGGTAAAGAGACAGTAACGACCGCTTATGGAGGGAAGGGTATTTATCCTGATTACATCTTGCAAGCCAGCCACAAGCGCAACGGGCAGCGCCTTCAAGCTGTTGTCAACCGCCTGTAACTGCGCTAGCCTGTCCTTATGAACAGGATCTTGTTGATATCTCTGGTATTCGTTTGCGCGAGCGCGAATTCCGAGGTTTTCAAGCGCATCGGTCCCGACGGACAGGTCTATTTTTCCGACCAGCCGGGCCCGGATGCCGAGCGTATCGACCTCGCACCCGTGCCGACGGTCAGTCTGCCACCCGTGCCTGAACCCGCGGTGCAGGCAGGCAGCCCCGCCACAGAACCGCAGATCAATGCGTCTGCCGCGTATTCAGAATTCGCCATCACCAGTCCGACCAGTGAACAGGGTGTGCGTGCCAACAATGGCGACGTCACGATCCACCTGTCGCTTCAGCCAGCACTCAGGCCGGGTCATACTATCGCAGTGTTTGTCAATGGCGAGGATGGTGAGGCGGTCTATACCACTGATGCCATGATGCTCGAACTGAACAATATGTCTCGCGGTCGTCATACGGTCGCGGCCACGGTCGTTGACGCGAACGACGAAGCATTGATCAAGGCGTCGCCGGTGACCTTCTACGTGCTGCGTGTTGCGCTGGGCAATAAACGCTAGCCTGCCTTCACAATCCTGAAGTTGAAACTGCCTGCTCAGCTGGGTCAGGCAGGACAGGGCGTACACTACCAGCTGAAATAGGCAAATCCCCGCTCCTGCAACAGCATGATGTCCTCCACCCCGATCGGTACAACCCTGGCAAATGGCTGCAAGTCCTGTTCCGTCCAGTCCATGGACTTCATGGTATTGCCGCAGGCGTGGAATGCGACGCCGTAGTCGGCCAGCGAACTGGCGCTTTGCCGCAATTCCAGCGGGATCGCGCGTTTTGGATGTTTCGCGATGAGGTTCAGGCCTGGCCCGAAGGCGGCCACCACAATCTCGACATCGTCACCGTACTTGCGCAGTAGCTCGCCGACCGAGAACAGCACGTGTTGCAGGTACTCGCGGTCGGCGTAGTTGCACTGGTAGACAATGTGGTGTTTGGAATCATCCTCGAAGTGCGATTCGGTATGGTGTGCTTGCACCTGTCGCGCAGCCACCAGCCCGCCCAGCATGCCAATGGATTGCAGCGCGATACGGCGGGTGCGACTGAAAAATGGACGTCGATGCATGTATCCCTCCGGTTTATTATTAACGAGCTATACTGTTAGACTTCTTGCCAGTGTAACGCAGTGGCAATGATATTTCTGCATTCTGTCTGGAGGAACAGCTCTATGAATATACACGCAATTGACCGCCTGTGGCTGGTGAGGGCGAGTGCAATGATCGTCCTGGCGACAATACTTTCCGCTTGTGCCCAGCAGATGCACAACGTCGATTCGCCCTATTACGACATACCATCCGGTTCCAAACTGATCCTGCACCAGGACCTGAATGTTCCTGCGGGCAAGGCACATGTCGATATCCAGCACGGCAGGGTCAGTAACGGGCTGGATAACTGGGACGTGGGCTGTCAGCTGGAGGTCCGCGACCTGGGACCCGGGATGGTATCGGCAGATACCTTCACAGTCAGACGAGCGGAAGCGTCACAGAACTGGATCAATCGGCCAAGCACCATGCGTTTTTATCGTACCCTGTATCTGCAGTCGGACAACCAGCCGAATGTCATGCAGCTGGTATGCCAGTTCTGGTCTTATCCGTTGGAAGGGCACGGGATCTCGGGTGCCCAGATACGTGAAGCGCTGGGTTCTGTCGCGACGCTTGAATTTGCGCAGTGAGGTGGCGCAGGCTCATTCTGGAATATGATATGGCCACGGAATCCGAAGAACACGAAACAATAAATACCTTACAAGAAATATTTCCGTGTTCTTCCGTGGATTCCGTGGCTATATAAAGAAACTGCCACTCGATAAAATCCTAGGTTCCGGAGGCCGCTTCCGTCGCTGCTGGTTGTGTGCGTTTCATAAACCAGTTGAAGCCGTGTGACTTTTCTTCGTCCGGGGCGTAGTCGGTCTCGTTGGCCACGGCTTCCGCCTGCTGGATCCAGCCGCCGCCCATGGCCTTGTAGAGATCAACCAGCGCGGCGTAGACATCGTTCATGCTCTGCGTATGCAGCAGTTCCGCATCGAACAGGCGCCGTTCCGAGTCCAGTACCTCGATATAGCTGACCTGTCCCTCGTCATAGTTAAGTTGCGCATAACGGGCATACGCCTGCAACGCCTCGACCTGCCGCCCCCGTGCCGCAAGTTCTTCACGGCGCTTGACACTTGAAATCAACGCATCATCGACTTCCTGGAAGGCCGTCTGCACGGTCTGTGCGTAGACGACCAGTGCCTGTCGCTCTACCGCCTCGGAGGCACGTAGCTGACTGCTGATGCGGCCGCCGGTGAAGATCGGCCCGAGCGCATCGGCGCCAACCCCCCAGATTTCCGAAGAGCCCTGCAGCAGGTTGGATAGCTCGGTACTGGCGTAGCCAAACAGACCGGACAGCGAGATGGTTGGAAAGTACTGTGAACGGGCCACGCCGATCTGGGCATTGGCAGCAATCAGGTCCTGTTCCGCGCGCTGTATATCCGGGCGTCGTGTCAGCAGTTGCGAGGGCATGCCCTCGGGTACATGAGGCAGTGCCAGTTGCTCGATGGTCTTGCCGCGCGGGATATCACCGGGATTGTGCCCCAGCAGAATGGACAATGCGTTCTCCTGCAGCGCGATCTGGCGTTCCAGGGAGGGAATGCTAACCGCCGCCTGCTCGTATTCTGAACGTACCTGTGCGACCTCGAGTTCGGACACCACGCCGCCCTCGAACTTGATCTGGAATAATTCAACGGTCTCGTCACGTGTCTGCAATGTCCGCCTGGCGATTTCCAGCTGGCGGTCGAGATTGCGCAGGTTGATGTAACTGCTGGCGACAGCGGACACCAGTGTCAGGATGACGCCGCGGCGGACTTCTTCAGCCCCCAGCAGTTGTGCACGGCTCGCCTCGGTGGCGCGACGAATGCGACCCCAGACATCCAGTTCCCAGCCGACATTCAGTGCGGCAAGATAGCTGTCATTGATGCGCGCTGTCCCCGCAGGCAGGGTATCGAGGGCATCCTCCGAGGTGCTGTTGCGGCTGGCCGAGCCGTCGTAACCGATCTGCGGGTAGAAACCGGAGCGGGTGCTGTCCACCCGTGCCGCGAATTCCTCGACCCGGGCTGCCGCGATGCGTACGTCCTTGTTATTCACCAGGGCTTCATTGATCAAGGCGTCCAGCACCGGGTCATCAAACTGTTCCCACCACTGCGTGTTCACCGTGCCGGTTGCGTCCTCGATGTGGTATCGCCAGTCATCCGGAATATCGAGCGCCGGTTTGACATAGTCCGGACCGACGGTGCATCCGGTTACCGTTGTGAATGCAATAATCAAGACAGCAAGCTTCCGCATACTAGTAATCCCTGAATCTGATATAAAGATAAAAATATGGCCACGGAATCCACGGAAGAACACGGAAAAATAAATTATTTACAAGAAGTCTTTTCGTGTTCTTCCGTGGATTCAGTGGCTATTTAATAAATTACTGGCACATGGATAGTGCACTAGGCATCCTTGCCGCTGTTGTCGGTTGCCGGCAATTCAACGGTGTTGCCTGCAACCCGGCCACCGGCCATTTTTTCCTTCATCGTGATGATCAGGTAGTAGAACAGCGGCACGAAGAACAATGCCAGTGAGGTCGCGCCGATCATGCCGCCGATGATGCCGGTACCGATGGAATGGCGTGAGGCGGCGCCCGCGCCACTGGCCAGCACCAGTGGCATGGAGCCGAGGATGAACGACAGCGAGGTCATCAGGATCGGTCGCAGCCGCAGTCTTGCCGCTTCCAGTGCGGCATCGAAAGCCGCCAGCCCTTCGTTATATTTAAGTTCGGCAAACTCGACAATCAGGATCGCGTTCTTGGCCGACAGGCCAATGAGCGTCACCAGACCGATCTGGAAATAGACATCGTTTTCCATGCCGCGCAGCCACACGGACACCAGCGCGCCGAAGATGCCGAACGGCACCGCCGTGATGACGGCGACCGGCAGTGACCACTGTTCATACTGTGCCGACAGGATCAGGAACACCATCACCAGAGCAAACACGAAAATGATGGCCGAGGAGCCACTGGCCTTCTTTTCCTCGTAGGCCTGGCCAGCCCAGGAATAGGTGAAGCCATCCGGCATGAATTCATCGGCCACCGCCTCCATGGCTGCCAGCGACTGGCCGGAACTGTAGCCGGTGTCGGCATCGCCGGTGATCTTCGCCGCCATGAAGCCGTTGAAGCGCGGCAGCAGGTCGGGCCCGGTGACGTAACGGGTTTTTACCAGGGAGGACAGCGGCACCATCTCACCCTGGCGCTGCCGCACGAAAATATTCTGGATATCCTCGGGTTTTTCACGAAACGCCGGTTCGGCCTGCAGGATGACCTGCCAGACGCGCCCGTACTTGTTGTACTGGCTGACGTACAGCGAGCCGAACAGGGTTTGCAGGGCGGCATACACGTCCGGAACCGAAACGCCCAGGGTTTCGCTCTTGGGGCGATCCACATCGGCCATCAGTTGCCGTGAAGCAGCATTGATGGTGGTATTCAGCCGCGTCACTTCCGGCTGTTCACTGGCCCTGGCGATCAGGTCTTTTGCGACCTCCGCAAGTCGTTTGGCGCCACCCTGGCCGCGATTTTGCAGCCAGAATTCAAAGCCGCCCTGGGTGCCGAGCCCGGGAATCGAGGGTGGGTTGATGGGAATCGCCACCCCTCCCTGCAGCGCCCGCAATCTGGGCATCGCATAGGCAATGACGTCGTTCACCGTCATGCCCGGCTCCTGACGCTCGTTGAAGTCATTCAATGCGATGAACACGGTGCCGGAGTTGGTCTTGAACTGGCCGTCGATGAGACTGTAACCGGCGAGTGCAGAGTAATCCTGCACGGCCGGGTGTTCGGCAAAGATCCCGGCGACCTGTTGTGTCAGGGCCTGGCTGCGGTCCAGACTGGCGCCATCCGGCAGCATGATGGCGGCGAACAAATAGCCCTGGTCTTCGGGTGGTACGAAGCTGCCGGGAATGATGTTGAACAGCATGCCAATACCGAACAGCATCGCGCCCAGCGCGATCATGGCAAGCGTGACACGCTTCATGGTCAGGCGGACGCCGCTTGCGTAGTGCACGGTCAAGCCGTCCATCCAACTATTGAACCACTTGAAGAAACCACCGGGTTCACCCCTGGCCGGCTTGATGAGGATCGCCGACAGGGCGGGTGTCAGGGTCAGAGCCACGAAGCTCGAGATGGCCACCGAGATGGCAATGGTGATGGCGAATTGTTTATACAGCACGCCGGTAGTTCCCGGCATGAAGGCCACCGGTACGAACACCGCGATCAGCACCAGCGTGGTGGCGATCACCGGTCCGGTGACTTCCTCCATCGCCTTGAAGGTCGCATCCTTCGGCGACAGACCGAGATCCTCGATATTACGTTCCACGTTTTCAACCACCACGATGGCGTCATCGCAGACGATGCCGATCGCCAGTACCAGGCCGAACAGGGTCAGCAGGTTTATGGAAAAGCCCAGTGCCGACATGCCGATGAAGGTGCCGATAATCGAGACAATGATGGCGATGGTCGGGATCAGCGTGGTGTTGACCTTCTGCAGGAACAGGTAGGTCACCAGCACCACCAGGATGATGGCGATGATCAGTGTCTGGAAGACTTCATCGATGGAGGCCTCGATGACCTTGGTGGTGTCAAACGAGACCTTGTAACTGATGCCTTCGGGAAAGCTCTGTTTGAGCTTTTCCATTTCGGCACGCACGTTCGCGGCCACCTCGAGGGCGTTCGAGCCCGGTTGCTGGTAGACCGCCACGAAGGTGGCCGGGCTGCCGTTCAGGGTGGAACGCAGGTTGTAGCTCTTCTGCCCTTCCTCGGCGAACCCGACATCCCTGAAGCGCACAATGGCGGTGCCGTTGGGATCGGCGCGCAGGATGATGTCGTCGAACTCGTTTGGCTCCGAGAAGCGTCCCGCGGTCACCACCGGAAAGGTCATTTCGACCGGGCCCTCGGTGGGTGACTGGCCCAGGCGTCCGGCGCCGAACTGCTGGTTCTGCTGGCTGACCGAACGCTGGATATCAGCCGGTGTGATCGCGAGGCTGGCCATGCGCTCGGGTTGCAGCCACAGGCGCATGGCGAGATCCGGCAGGCCCATGATCGATGCCTGGTTGGCGCCGGGCACACGCTTCAGGGCATCCAGTATGTACAGGTTGGCATAGTTGCCAATGTATTTTTCGTCGTAGCGCCCGTCCGGTGAATAGATGCCGATCAGCAGCAGGATGCTGGAGGAGCGCTTCTCTACCTTGACACCGGTGTTGCGCACCGTGTCCGGCAATTCCGGCAGCGCCAGGCTGACGCGGTTGTTGACCTGCACCTCGGCGGTATCCGGATCGGTATCGATGTCGAAGTAGACGGTGAGCGTCATCTGGCCGGTGGCCGAACTGGTCGACTGCATGTAGAGCATGTTGTCGACGCCGTTGATCTGCGTCTCGATGGGTGCCGCAACCGTGTTGGCCACGGTTTCCGCGTCTGCCCCCGGATAAGTGGCGCTGACAGTGACCTGCACCGGCGTAATGGCCGGGTACTGGTTGATCGGCAGGCTTGCCATGGTGACGAGCCCGGCAATGACCACAATGATGGAAAGCACCGACGAAAGGATCGGGCGCTTGATAAAGGTCGCTGAAATCATTACGGTGCCTGGGGTGCGTTTGCGGCTTCGTCAGCGGGCGGTTCCACGGCGGGTTCGGTCACTTTTACCGGAGCCCCGGGGCGTAATTTCAACGCGCCACTGACGACGACGGTGTCGCCGGCAGCCAGTCCCGCGTCGATGAACCAGTCCTTTCCATGCCAGGGGCCTGGAGTAACCGGGCGGAATTCCGCCTTGCCCCCGGCATCCACCACCCACACGAAGCTGCCCTGGGCGCCCTGCTGAACGGCCTGTTGCGGAACCAGTATGGCATCCGGCCGGATACCCCCCTTGAGTCGGGCGCTGACGAACTGGCCGGGGCGTAATCGTTTATCCGGGTTGTCAACCTCGGCGCGGATCAGGAAGGTGCCGGTGGACTCACTGAGCGAGGCGTCGGCAAAGGTGATCCTGCCGGTGTGCGGATAGACCGAACCATCCGCCAGTACGATCTCAACGACGAAGTCATGGTCTGGCGGGTCACGCAGTATACCCTTTTTCACATTATCTCTGTGCTTGAGAACCTGGTTCTCGGAGATGCTGAATTCCACCCACATGGGGTCGAGCTGGGCCACGTAGGTCAGCAGGCTGTCACCCAGGCCGACGTAAGCACCCTCCTGCATCACGGCAAAACTCGACAGCCCGCTGACCGGTGTCTTGATAGTGCAGTAACCGAGTTCCAGCTCCGCCTGTACCATCCTGGCCTTGGCCTGTTCCACTGCCGCGGCAGATTCGCGATAAAAGCCCTCGGCGTCATCAAGCTCCTTCTGTGCCACGGCCTTTTTCTTTACCAGTGGCCGGATACGATTCAGGTTGGTGCGTGCCGTTTCCAGGCGCGCCTGTTGCTGCGCCAGTTCGGCCCGGGTGAAATTCAGTTGTGCCTCGAACGGTTTCTTGTCCATCTCGAACAGCACATCACCGGCCTCGACCATGGAACCTTCGACATAGTTACGCTTCTCGAGAAAACCTTCTACCCGTGAACGGATCTCGACGCGGCGGGAACTGGCAGTCTTGCCGACGAACTCGATGGTAACCGGTGTGTCTTTCGGTTCGATTTTGATAACGGTGACTGCGGGCGCCCCCCCTTTTGTTTCATCGACGGGTTTGCTGCAGCCGCCGAGCATGAACGACAGTAACAGGGATGAAAGCAGTGCGGTGGCGACTTTGCAATGCCGTGCCGGTGTCATGCGGTGATGGGTGAGGGTGTCCACGGGCTGTCCTTTATGTCAGGTTGGCGCTGATTATTCGTTATACCCGCCGGCGCGTAATGCAGGGCCGGAGTCCTGTTGGTTTTTTTGCGTACCTTACTGGATTTCCACTGTTGCGGGAATGAGGTCAGGGTAATTAATCACCCGGGCAAGGCTTGAACCGGTGGCTTTACAGCACACTGATACTCCCTGCCTCGCCAGAACGTGACTCCAGACCACCGTCGGTTGTAAACTGCCGGATCACTCCCCTGTCGCGGGTGTAGTTCAATGGTAGAACTGGAGCTTCCCAAGCTTCAAACGTGGGTTCGATTCCCATCACCCGCTCCAATCCAGCCAGCCCCCTTATAATTTATAGGCATATAAGAATATTCTTATTGAAAAATAAGTAAACGTTAATATACTTATTCATGTGTCGAGGGGAACCGCTTTTTTGAAAAGAAGTTTTAAATCTTACATCTATACGAATACTTTGGAGACATTACTCATGAAAAAGATGACTACACTACTGTTTGCTGCCACGGTTGCAGTGGCGTCGACGGCCGCTTCTGCCTGGGGCTGGGGTGACAATGGTTACAACGACGGTTGGGGTAACGGTTACGGCGACGGCGACTTCGATGGCGATTTCGGCTTCAGCATGCACATGAGCGGGAGCGGTTACGGTCGCGGCTATAACGGCTATCGTGGTTACAACGGTTATGGCTATGCGCCTTACGGATACGGCTATGCACCGTATGGCTACGCCCCGTTGCAGCCTGCCGTTGAACTGACGGAAGAACAGCAGCAGGCGATTGCCGACCAGCAGGCCCAGTACCTCGAGAACATGCAGAAGGCGCAGCAGCAGGCTGCCGAGTTCTATGCAAACCAGCGTGCGCCAATCACTGAAATGCGTGCACAGATGCTGGAACAGCGCGAGGCGCGTATTGCCGAGATGGAAGCTCGCAGGGAAGAGCACATGAAGGCGGCCGATGTCCGTATGCCGATGGATGAAACCTTCAGCCAGATGCAGGAAGAGCGCGAGGCGCGTATTGCCGAGATGGACGCCCGCAGGGACGAGCGCATGAAGGCTGCCGAGGCGCGTGTACCGGTGTCGCCGATGCAAAGCCAGATGCTGGAGCAACACGAGGCCCGCGTTGCCGAGATGGATGCACGTATGGAAGCCCAGAAAAAGGCTGCCGAGGCGCGTCGTGCTGAATTCGAGGCTGCTCACAAGGCGCGTTTGCAGGAACGTGCCCCCGTGGTCAACACCGACAAGGGTGCGTAAGTCTTCCTGACAGTTATAACCGGCGCCGAACGGTGTCGGTGAATGTGTCGGTGAATACAGCAAGGGGTGTGCGGGAAACTGCACACCCCTTTTCTTATGCAGGCCTGTACGTCACACTACACGGGTAAAATCACGCACCCTGTACGAGCGGGTGCATCGATGCGTGGTACCCGATTCGCGCAGGCGATGCGCATCTGCGCGACTACAAGGTCACAGGGTAGATAAACAGTATTGATAAGGTATATCCCATGGGCAAGTTTCTGAAATTCATTCTCTGGCTGCTGGTGGTGCTGGTGGCGCTGGTTGCTATCGCTGCCGTGGTGCTGCCCATGGTGGTCGATCCGAACGACTACAAGGCAGAAATTGCCACAGCCGTTGAAAAGCAGACAGGGCGCACGCTGACGATTGAGGGCGATATCTCGCTGTCCGTGTTTCCCTGGCTGGGACTGGATATCGGGCCGACGCACTTCAGCAATGCCGCCGGCTTTAACGAGCCGTCGATGGCGCGCATGGAAGCCGTCCAGGTACGGGTCAAGTTGCTGCCCTTGTTGCACAAGCAGCTGGAAGTGGACAAGGTGCGTCTGTCCGGGTTGCAACTGTATCTCGCAAAGAACAAACAGGGGGTGACCAACTGGGCCGATCTGACCGCCGCCGCGGAGGGCGGGGATGCAAAGGACAAGAGCGGCGCGACACAGGCCGCTTCAGGCGGTGGACTCGATCATTTCACCATTGGCGGGATCGAGATCAGTGATGCGTCGGTCCACTGGGATGACCGCTCTACCGATAGCCGCTATGAGGTCAATGATCTGTCCCTGACAACGGGCGCCATTGTGCCGGGTGAAGCCTTTGATCTCGATCTGCGCTTGCGGTTGTCGTCGGCGCAACCGCTCGTCGAAACCGGGTTATCACTCACCGGTGAACTGCTGATAGACGCCGATTTCAACGCATTCACCGTCACCGCAGCCAAACTGCAACTGGATGCCCGGGGCGACAGCCTGCCGTCCGGGCAACTGCAGGCCACGCTGACAAGCGACATATCGGCGGACCTGGCGGCACAGACCCTGTTGCTGCCCAACATCGTGCTGGACGCACTGGGACTGCATGTGACGGCATCCATGTCCGGTGCTGACATCAGCAGTGAGGCAGCGAAATTCAATGGCACCCTGGCCGTTGCGGAGTTTGTGCCGCGCAAGCTGTTACAGGCACTGGGCGATGAGCCGCCTGAGACCGCTGACAGCAATGCACTGCGCAAGGCAGACGCGGACCTGGCCTGGGACGCGTCGCTGCAGCATTTTGCAGCCACGGCGCTGACTGCACATCTGGATGAGACAACACTCAATGGAGAACTCAAGGTCAGGTCATTTGATGCCCCGGCGATCAGCTTTAAGCTGTCGCTGGACCAGATCGACCTCGATCGTTATTTGCCACCGGCGAGCAGCGAGAAGGGTGGCGCGGGTACAGGAAAAGATAAGGCAGCGGGTAAGAGTGCAGGTAAATCGTCGCCAGCGTCCGGGGACATGCCACTGGAGCCGTTGCGTGCGCTGGACCTGAACGGTGACGTGCGCATTGCCCGGCTGAAGGCCTTCAACCTGAATTCCCGCGATGTCCAGATCCAGATCAGGGCGAAGGATGGTGTACTGGAGATCAGTCCGCTGGCGGCGCAACTGTACGACGGCACGGTGAATGCGGCTTTAAAGCTCGATGTCCGCAAGGACACCCCGCGGTTTTCCGTGCAGGAATCACTCAGCGGTGTGCAGGCCGGCCCGCTGCTCAAGGACCTGACCGGGGATGACAAGTTGCTGGGTACGGCGGATGTCAAAGCCAGTCTGGAGGGTGCCGGCGGCAATGCGGATAAAATCCTCAACACCCTGAATGGCACCACCGAATTTACTTTCAAGGACGGTGCCATCAACGGGGTGAATATTGCGGCATTGATTCGCGAGGCCCAGGCGAGGCTTGAGGGGCAGCCGGCCCCAAAGCAGGATCAGCCCAATCGCACCGACTTCGCCCTGTTGCGTGGCAGTGCAACGGTAACCAATGGCCTGGTAAAAAATGACGACCTGATAATGAAATCACCGTTACTGCGTATTTCCGGTGCCGGAGAAGCCAGCCTGCCGAAGGAAACCATTGACTACACGCTGACCACCAAGTTTGTCGGTTCCCTGGAGGGGCAGGGCGGCAAGGGCGAGAAAAAACTCAGTGGTCTGTCTGTACCGGTGCGTGTCGGCGGGACGTTCAGCAAACCGACCTACACGCCCGACCTGGGTGCGGTTGCCAAGGATGCGGCAAAGGCTGAGGTGGACAAGAGAGTAGAGAAGGAAAAGAAGAAACTGGAAAAAAAGCTGGGGACTGAAATACCTGATTCGTTGCTGAAAGGGCTGTTCAACAAATAGCGATAGCGGTTCAGCTGTCGATGTGCTCAGCGCTGACTCGCCTGTTTGCCGCGCTGTTGCTGCTGCCGGCAAGCTCGCTGGCCGGCGAGATCCTGGCCTCCAGTATTAACCATGAGGGTGAGGATTACACCCTGTCGGTCACGGCGCGCATCGATGCACCACTCGATACGGTGTACCGCCTCATCACTGATTTTGACAACCTGGCGGCCATTAATCCTGCCATTGAGGAAAGCCAGCTGCTGGCAATACTGCAGCCGGATACCCGTCGTGTGCGCAGTGTTATCAAGGTCTGCATACTGGTATTCTGCAAACGCGTGATGCAGGTACAGGACGTGACCTTGCTGGCCGGCCACGTTATCGAGGCGGTGATTCTGCCGGAGTACAGTGATTTCCGCAGCGGTATGGCACGCTGGCAGTTGACAGCCAGTGGCGCCGCCACACAACTGGAATTCAGCAACAGCTTCGAACCCGACTTCTGGGTACCGCCCGTGATCGGACCGTGGCTGATCAAACGCAAGCTGGTGTGGGAGGTCACCGAGACGGCCATGTACATCGAGGCAAAGGAACATGACCCGGCACAACAAGACTGACAGGCGTTTCAGCGAGCGCCTGCTCGACTGGTCTGCGCAGCACGGGCGCAGGGATCTGCCCTGGCAGGTGCAGCCGACGCCCTACCGTGTGTGGGTGTCGGAAATCATGCTGCAGCAAACCCAGGTCGCTACCGTGATCCCCTATTTCGAACGTTTCATGCAGTGCTTTCCCGATGTGGCCACACTGGCGCGGGCCGGGCAGGACCAGGTACTGCATTACTGGTCAGGTCTGGGGTACTACGCGCGTGCGCGGCACTTGCACGCAGCAGCGAAGCAGGTGCTTGAACAGCACAACGGGATATTCCCGGAGGATTTTGCTGCGGTGGCCGCACTGCCGGGTGTGGGACGGTCAACCGCCGGTGCCATTCTGGCGCTCGCCTGCGGACAGTCGTATCCGATCCTGGATGGCAATGTGAAGCGGGTGCTGGCCCGCTACCACGCAGTGGCGGGGTGGCCCGGGCAGGCAAGGGTACAGCGAGCGCTGTGGGCGCTCGCCGAACGGTACACGCCGGCACACACAAGCGCCGCCTATACCCAGGCCATCATGGACCTGGGCGCCACCGTGTGCCGCCGCTCGCGGCCACGCTGTGAGGCCTGTCCGCTGCAGGACGGCTGTGCGGCACGGGCGCTGGGCCGGCAAGGCGATTACCCGTCGCCGCGGCCGAAAAAGGTGTTGCCTGTGCGCTCGGTGTGTATGCTGTTACTGTGTAACGAACGCGGTGAAGTGCTGCTGGAAAAACGGCCCCCGGTCGGCATCTGGGGCGGGCTCTGGAGTTTCCCGGAACTTGGCCTGGAGGACGTGCCGGTCTGCTGGTGTCGGGACACACTGGGCATCGTGGCGGATGACACCGAACGCTGGCCGGTGATGCGGCATACCTTCAGCCATTTTCACCTGGATATTACCCCCCTGCTGCTGCGTGCACGGGACGCACCGATCGCCGTGATGGAAGACACGGGGCGGCTTTGGTATAACCCGACCGGGAGCGGTCAGCGTGGACTGGCGGCGCCGGTGGAAACACTGCTGCGGCGACTGACGCGACATCAACAACAGCGAGAACAACATGACACGACTGGTACACTGCGTAAAACTGGATAAAGAGGCCGAAGGACTGGACAAGCCCACCTATCCCGGTGAGTTGGGACAACGCATCTTCGAGGGTGTATCAAAAGAGGCCTGGCAGTTATGGCTGAAACACCAGACCATCCTGATCAATGAACACCGCCTGTCACCCATCGATCCCGAATCGCGCAAGTTTCTCGAAAACGAAATGGAAAAGTTTTTCTTCGGCGGGGGTTCCGCCATGCCGGGCGGGTTTGTATCACCCGATCAACTGAAATAAACAGGTTAAAATAACCCGCAGGAGCGCCGTCCCCGGCGCGATTATCGCGGCGAGACGCCACTCCTGCAGGCTGGTTTTTTATCAACAATCGTTCGGGGCCTACACATGAAAGGCATCATACTTGCCGGTGGCAGCGGTACCCGGCTCTACCCGCTGACCCGCACGGTCAGCAAGCAGCTGATGCCGGTCTATGACAAACCACTGATCTACTACCCGCTGTCGACCCTGATGCTGGCGGGACTTCGCGAGATCCTGCTCATCTCAACCCCGCAGGACCTGCCAAACTTCAGACAACTGCTGGGTGATGGCAGCCAGCTGGGATTGTCCATCGAGTACGCGGAACAGCCCACACCGGGTGGACTGGCCGAGGCCTTCCTCATCGGCCGTGATTTTCTGGATGGACAGCCGGCCTGCCTGATCCTCGGGGATAACATCTTCTACGGCCATGGTATGGCGGCCAGCCTGCAGCAGGCCGCGACCCTGACGCAGGGCGCGATGGTGTTTGCCTACCGGGTGCGTGATCCGCAACGTTATGGCGTGGTGGAATTCGACCCGCAGGGCCAGGCGGTGAGTATTGAAGAAAAACCGTCGCAACCCAGGTCCCGCTTCGCAGTGACCGGACTGTATTTTTATGATGCCGGGGTGGTGGATATCGCCGCCGGCCTGTCGCCGTCGGCACGCGGTGAACTGGAAATCACCGATGTGAACATGGTGTACCTGCAACGCCAGGCGCTCAATGTGCAGCGGCTTGGACGTGGCACGGCATGGCTGGATACCGGCACCCACGAAGCCCTGCTGCAGGCCGCGACCTTTATCGAGGCGATCGAACAACGCCAGGGTCTGAAGGTGGCCTGTATCGAGGAGATCGCCTACCGCATGCACTACATCGATGCGCAGCAGCTGGAGCAGCTGGCGCAGCCGATGTCGAAAAACAGCTACGGCAGCTACCTGCTGGATATCCTGAGAGATGGTTAGATGATTCTTGTAAAAAAGAAATTTTCGCGCGAAGGCGCAAAGATCGCACAGTTACCGGCGATTTCCTTCCTCGCGTGGTTGAGCCTTTGCACGAGAATACACACTACGGAATCTCTGATGTGTCGTCATTGCGAGGAACAAAGTGACGAAGCAATCTGTAACTCGTTGATTCACTGGTTACGAGATTGCTTCGCTTCGCTCGCAATGACGG